>Ga0307968_1003219_pt1 | contig 13575 bp, 14 predicted proteins | sample OrgLakmetagen650_FD_201834 | JGI IMG/M metagenome (GOLD analysis project Ga0307968, IMG submission 201834) | Saline water microbial communities from Organic Lake, Antarctica - #650 | ecosystem: Environmental > Aquatic > Non-marine Saline and Alkaline > Saline | place: Antarctica: Organic Lake... | reverse complement strand
CCCCAAAACCCCAAAACCCCAAAACCCCTTTTTCTGAATGCTAAATCGAAAATTTCGGTATTTATTTTTAATTCTGCTGTCTATATTATTAAATTTAAGGATAGCAAATATGAAACGGAAGAAGTCTATTAATGCATCTGCTATGGCTCCAGACCAACGTTTGGAGCGTGGACATAGCAACCGGATGCCCAGAATTGAATTTGCTACTAGTTGGAAACACATGTTTCTTGTTTTGGCAGTCCTACTTTGTTGTATGGCTGTTACTACTCAAGCAGAGAACATAGAATGTGCAGCAGGATATTCTTGCCAGCTTGGCGAGACTGTTGCATGTGAGCAAGGGTGGTATAGCCTGGATGGAGACATAGAGTGCTACAGATGTCCAGAAGGTATGCTTTTACTTAACTTAAGTCGGTTTCTAAAAACTATGTATAGGATCTTATTGTCCCACCACCACTGACGAGCCACTTGCTTGTGAAAAAGGAGAATACTCATTAAAAGAGTATACGAAATGTGAGAAGTGCCCTGCAGGTGAGTTACTTCAATAAACTAACCTTTTAGGATATATTTGCGAGCTTTACGGAGAAAAAACACAATTCATCAGATGTCCTCTCGGAAAATATACCACTGAAGGATCAACAGAGTGCCTTGGAGCTCCAAAAGGATATATGACAGCTAGTCCAGCCCAAGTGCCAACCCCATGTTTAGACGGTTATTTCACTACTAAAGAGAACTCTACGTAAGTAAAGCTTAAAATTTCACCAATGACACGTTCGTTTCAGTTATTGCACCCTTTGTCCAAGAGGCCACCAGTGCAACAAGAAGGATAAAGAACCCGAAATCTGTCCAGAAGGCACTTACGCAGGACTTGGATCAGTCGAGTGCATCACTTGCCCAGAAGACATGTACTGTAGAGAGGGAGCCCATACTCCAAACGTCTGCTCAGACGAGAATCCAAATTGTCTAATTGACATAATGACAGAGAACGAATTAAAGTTTGCCTCAGAGTAATATCAATATTCTGCTGAATTTGCCTAACTTCCTCTATAGTGATAAAAGTGACAGAAGAAGTCTTGCCGCTTGTGCTGCTGGCCAATACCACATTGACTCAGGGAACACCTGCGTTACATGCCCAGAAGGATACAGATGCTCAGGAGGTACCAGTGAACCAGTCAGATGTGGAGCCAATACTTACTCATCAACAAGCGCTAGCGGCTGCACTGTAAGTTCAAGTGCTTAATATTATAGGCATGTGGTACTAACTCTATTTGTCCCACTCCAAGAGCCACAGATAGGTACCAATGTCAGAATGGTGAAGTCAAAGAAGGCAATCTGTACTGTAGACCTTGTGCTGAAGGAAAGTACTGCTCAGGAGGAGCATCAGAGGTAACCTGCGCTTCAGGAACATATTCACCAGGAGGTCTTTCTGCGTGTATTAGTTGCCCAGCAGGCACAGAATGCCATATTTACACTTATATCGATTGTACTGAAGGCTTCTATCTTCTATCAGGAGTGTGTACAGAGTGTCCAGTTGGAAGCTTTTGTAGAGATAACACCAGGACTCTTTGTTCTGCAGGAGAGTACATGCCATTTAAAGGATTTACTTTCTGTATAGAATGTCCTGTTCAAGCTAAATGTGCAACTGCAGGACTAAGTGATTACACTGACTGCACTCACAACTCAGAGTGGTCAGAGCCAGGATCAAACTCTTGTACAAGCTGTGAGCTTAATCATGAATGTTTCGTTGGGTACTCGGTTCCATGTAAGAGTAATTACTATTCTGCTACTGGTGATTTTGAATGCCACATGTGTCCAGAAGGTAAATCATGCAACACTGCAAATCCAAACAACCAAGCCAATTGTAATTCAGGAACATATTCTCCAGCAGGTTCAATGAACTGCTATGTCTGTCCAAAGGGACATATGTGTCCACAAGACAAAATGGCGAGACCTGTGCCATGTAGACCAGGACAGTTCCAGTCTTCTACTCAACAGACTTCATGTAGCACCTGTGCTAATGGATATTTCTCAAACTATAAGGGTGCTGATGTATGCAAGCAGCTGCCAGACGGACACTACTCTTTGGCTTCAAAGGGCGCTGCATTACCATGTAGGAGAGGAACATACCCAACTGCTGATAAAACAGGATGTAGAGCTTGTACTGCAGGGTAGGTCACTATTATTATCTCATTTTAACCTTTTTTTATAGATATCTCTGTGGTATTGGTGAGAATACAGCCAATCCTTCCTATGCTTTGTGTCCAGTCGGATTCTACTGCCCTGTAGATTCAGGAGCAGTTGTTCAGAAACCATGCTCAGCTGGTTCTTATGGAACATCAGAGGGTGCAGCAACTGAAGGAGCAGGATGTAGTAGTTGTCCATCAGGTTCTTACTGTCCAGGAGGTGTAGCACTACCTATCTCATGTCCTACTGGAGCTTACTGTGGTTCTGGATCTACGACTCCTACTTTATGAGCTGGAGGATCTTACAACAAATACAAAAGTCAATCAGTTGTTGGAGACTGTAGCGCATGTCAGGGTGGTGAATACTGTCCATCTGGATCATCTTTTCCAATTGATTGTCCATCAGGAAGTTTTTGTGCAGCCGGTAGTTCATCTCCAGCAACCTGCGCTGCAGGAAAATACATGCCATTGAATAACATTCCTGATAACAGAGTAACTTCGGCAGGAGATTGTGTAGATTGTCCCATCGGACACTATTGTTTACCAGGAAGTCCAAGTCCAACTCCTTGCCCAGTTGGTACTTATAGATCTGCAGTTTTAGGAGCAGCACTAACTGATTGTACCGACTGTCCGGCTGGAAAAGCTTGTCCATTCCAAGGAATTACTGATATTAACTCAGCAGTTGCATGTTCACATGGTCATTATTGTCCTCAAAAAACAGAATATCCAAACGACAATGCATGTGCAGCGGGAAAGTTCTCAGATTCGACATCAAATATTGTTTCTACTGATTGCGTTGATTGTAAAGCAGGGTATGGATGCACATCAGGCGCAAATACTTTCACAAATCCACCAGTAATCTGTGCTGCATCTTACTTTTGCCCAGCTGGAAGCTCAACTTCATCTCAAAATAAGTGTCCAGCAGGTACCTTCTCTGCCAACACTGGTCTAACTGCCAGCTCAGAATGCACTCAGTGCCCAGCTGGTCAATATTGTACTATAGGCTCAGTTTCTCCAACTGGTCTGTGTTCTGCTGGCTACTGGTGCCCTGCCGGCTCATTAACTGCAACTGAAACTGCTTGTCCAAAGGGAACCTTCTCTGCTGGAACTGGTCTAAAGACACAGAATGAGTGCACAGTTTGTCCACTTGGATATAGTTGCGAAGCTACAGCTTTAACTGCCCCCGTTAAATGTCCAGCAGGAACATATGGATCAAAGGCAGGACTCACTGGAGAAGCAGGAAGCACCTGCACTACTTGTCCAGCCGGATACTACTGTGGTGAGGGTGTTACTGCACCTGTAGCTTGTGGAAAAGGAAAATTTTCTGAAGCAGGAGCAAAAGATACTGGAGACGTCGCTAACGGAGATAAACTCTGTACTAAATGCCCAGCTGGAAGCTATTGTGCTCTTGAAGCAACAGCGGATACAGACGTCACTCTCTGTGCTGCTGGTTTTATTTGTAACATAGTATCAGGTGATACAGGAGTCACAGAAGTGCCTTATCATCCAGCATATTCATGTCCAGTAGGAGAATACTGTGCTCAGGGAGTAACTGAAGGAACAAAATGTCCAAAAGGAACATATAATCCAGTTTCAGGAAAAACAGTTCTTGCTGATTGTATTGTAGTTCCAGCAGGTTTTTATGCCGATACTGAAGGAACAAGTTCGATTACCTCAAATGTTTGCCCAGCAGGTTTCTACTGCCTACAAGGAGCAACAAGTCCTTCTACTAGTCCATGTCCGGAAAAAACCTTTAGAAGTCTAACAGGAGCTAAATCGCTAGCTGACTGTGCTGTTTGTCCAACTGGTTACTACTGTGGAGAAAATACAGTGACTCCAACCGAATGTCCAAGAGGTTACTACTGCACTATTGGAATTTCTGCACCAATTAAGTGTCCAAAGGCATACTTCGGAGCTGATTCAAGATTGAGATCTGCAGATCAATGCACAATTTGCCCACAAGGAAGATACTGATCTCAGGCAGGTCTTTCTGAGCCTGATGGTCTTTGTGATCCTGGATATTTCTGTGGGTCTGGGAGTGTATCTCCTGCTCCACCAACAGCAAGAAGAAACTTAGATGGATCTAGAAGAGCATTACAATCTACAGGTGGTGTATGCCCAGCAGGAGGATACTGTGAGCAGGGATCTAAATACCCAACTAGATGTCCACCAGGAACTTTCAGTACTGTTGAGGGACAAGATGAAGCATCAGATTGTATAGATTGTACTGATGGTCATTACTGTATCGGAACTATCAATCCTTCTACATCTGGTCAATGTACTGCTGGTTACTATTGCAACAACAAATCAACTGTTCCAACTCAGAATATTGCTGCACAAGGATACTATGCAACTACCGGATCAGCAAATCAATCACCCTGTCCTGTAGGAACCTATAACCCATTCAAGGCTCAGTCAGCTTGTTTGCCATGTAAGGCTGGATATTACTGCCCAACAACAGCAATGTTCGCTATGACACCTTGCCCGACGGGTAAATACTGTGTTGCCGGAGTTTCATCTACTGCGAACTGCCCAGTTGGAACTTACAACGATAGAACAAAAGCTACTGCTTCTTCAGACTGCAAAGCTTGTCCACCAGGAAAATACTGTACAACTGGAAGATCCACTCCAAATGGTAATTGTGCAACTGGACACTACTGTAAAGCATCAGCTACTTCTGCATCCCCGACTGGAAGTGGAACTAACTTTGGAGACTGCCCAGCAGGCCATTATTGCCCAGCCGGGACTGGAGACCCAATTCAGTGCCCACCAGGAACCTTCAGTGGAAATACTGGAAGATGGTTACCTAGTGACTGTACAAGTTGTACTGCAGGAAGCTATTGCTCTCAGCCAGCACTAACAGCAGTTGAAGGACCTTGTACGGTTGGATATTATTGTCCTACTGGAACTAATGTCAAACATCCAACCACTTTCTGTGTTGCTGGACAAAGATGTCCAGAAGGATCTTCAGCAACTTCAGCTTGTCCAGCTGGAACTTATCAGAATGCAAATAGACAAGGAATTTGTAGAACTTGCCCAGCCGGATACTTATGAGCTGCTTCAGCTACTGCTTTCTCCGCCAGTCCATGTCCTATTGGGAAATATTGTCCAGCTGGGTCTTCCACTGCTACTGATTGTCCAAGTGGAACTTATAACCCAATGCAGAAGAAGTCTATGCTTTCAGAGTGTATTGCTTGTGATCCAGGAAAATATTGTTCAGGTACTGCTAAAAGTGCAATCACAGGAACCTGTACTGCCGGGTATTTCTGTACTCTAGGATCAACTACTCCAACCCCAGCCTCTGCTACAGCTATAGGGGGTCCATGTACTGTAGGCTTCTATTGCCCAGCAGGAGCTACCGTCAAGCTTCCATGTCCACCTAAGAAATACTGTGCAACAACTCTTCTGAGCGATCCAACAGGATTATGTGATGCTGGATATTACTGTGTAGGATCAGCCACAAACAGAGCTCCAACTAACCTTGCATCACAAGGTGGCGCTATTTGCCCAGCTGGATACTATTGTGTTGAAGGAACTTCTAGTCCAAATCCATGTCCACCAGGTACTTTCAGGTCAGCTGTTGAAGGAACTCAACCTTCAAGTTGTTTGACATGTACAGGAGGAAAATACTGCCAAGCTTTTGGAGGAACTGCTATCACTGGAGATTGTGAAGCAGGATATTTCTGTCCAGCAGGAAGTACAGTAGCAAAGCAAAATATATGCCCTCTCGGACACAGATGTCCAGCCTCAAGTCCAAGTGCTATTGCTTGTACAGATCCTGGTTATCAAGACCAAAAAGGTAAGTTTTTTTAACACATAAATTGATAATGATTTAGGCCAATCTATTTGTAAGACATGCCAAGCCGGATACTTGTGTACTCAGACTTCAAGAGAACTATGTAGGCCAGATCAGTCATCTCTGAGCTTCTATTGTGCGGCAGGCAAATGGGGAAGTGATAGCTGTTCTGTTGGAACTATTACAGACGTAATCGGTGCTGAGACCCAAGCTGATTGCATTGCCTGTCCTCCAGGGTTTTATTGCCCTAACAGCTCATCTCTTTCAAAAACAGTTGAATGTAAAGCAGGCTTCTTTTGCTCAGGAAGTGCTTATACTGATGATGGAACAATGACAGGAACAGGAGTTTGTACAGATGGACACTACTGCCCAAGTGGAACAAATGAACCAATAAACTGTACACCAGGAAAGTACTGTAGTGGTACTTCCTTACAAGCACCGAGTGGAGATTGTACACAAGGATACTTTTGTTTACAGGGATCTAACACTGCAACTCCCACAACTTCTACGATAGGAGGTCTATGCCCAGCAGGTTCGTACTGTGCTACAGGATCTTCAATCTTTACCCAATGTCCATCAGGTACATACAATCCAAATACAGGAAGTACTGTATCGACAGCATGTGTCACTTGTGGAGCCGGACAAAAATGTATTGGAAGAGGACTAACTGCTCCTTCAGGAACTTGTCCAGCAGGTTACTACTGTACCCAAAATCCATTTACACTAAGAGACTGTGAAGAAGGTTACTACTGTCCAGCAGGAGTAGATGCACAAGTATTATGTCCTGCAGGCCAGTATAACGAGTATACTCACCAGTCTAGTTGCACTGCTTGTCCTGTTGGATATTATTGTCCTCAGACTGATACAACAAGAAAGATTATTTGCCCACCTGGCTCTTATTGACTCGTATCTGCTTCAGCAGCAACAGTTTGTCCAATTGGAACTTACAGCTCAAGAGAGGGTACTCAAAGCCTAGGTGAATGTGAAGATTGTCCTCATGGAAAATTCTGTGGAAGTACTGGATTGGCATCACCAGGATCTGATTGCACAGCAGGATATTACTGCGTCAGAAAGTCAACATTAGCTACTCAGAATATCTGCCCAACAGGTAGCTACTGTCCAGCAGGAACAAAGGCCCCAATTCCATGCCCCGCTGGAACCTATAACGACTTGACAACAAAAGCTACACTAAGTGATTGTAAAGCATGCGTGGCAGGAAAATTCTGTGGAGATAGTGGAATGATTGCAGCTCCAACCTCGGCTGCTGCAGATTGTGCCCCTGGATATGAATGTACTTTAGGAGCAAGAACCAAATATCCACTTGATGGAACGACAGGAAAACTTTGAGAACTCGGAAACCTTTGCTCAATCTGTCCTCATGGAACTTACAATGCTCAGTCAGCTATTCCAGGATGTATTTCTTGTCCTGCTGGATTCTACTGTGACAATACTATTAGTAGTACGTCTTATACCATTTGTCCAGCTGGATACTATTGCCCAACTGGAACTTCAGGAACAATCAATAAAATCAAATGTCCAGCTGGAACGTACAGCGCAAAGACCAAACTATCAGCATCTTCACAGTGTACACCATGTGACCCAGGAAAGTATTGTTTAGAAGGAGCTACAGGAGTATCTGGTAATTGTGATGCTGGATATGTCTGCCCAAGAGGAGCAGCTACTGCTACTCCAGCTGGAACTTTCAGCTTTACCTTTGGAAACGCAGGCTTCAATATACCTGCACCATGTCCCTCTGGCCACAGATGCCCAGCAGGAAGCTATTATCCAATCCCATGCTCTGTTGGAACATACCAAGACTTGACTGGCCAGAGCAGTTGCACAGAATGCCCAGCAGGTAAATACTGCGACAAGACCGCCATTGCCAGTTTAGCAGAACTGAATACCAAGGAATGTGGAGAAGGTCACTTCTGCTCAGGCGGCACAAAGTTAGAGAAGCCAATCAGAACAACTCACGGTGGAAGTATCTGTTCTTCAGGAAAGTACTGCCCAACTGGCCAATCCACTCAGCTAGACTGCCCAGGAGGCACCTATGATAAGCGTAAGGGAGTGCCAGCCTGCATGAACTGTCCAAAGGGATACTACTGCCCTATTGGAAGTGTTGAACCAACTAGATGTCCTGCAACAATGTTCTGTATCGCAAATGTGGCAGCTGGAACATTCTGTCCAGATGGAACATATAATACACAAGATGGACTTGAAGAATCAGGACAATGTAGACCATGCCCAGTTGGTAAATTCTGTATATCAGGTCAGGTGCAAGGCTCTTGTAACTCAGGATTCTGGTGTAATAGTGGAGCCAAATCTGCAACTGATGCTACCAAACCTTGTCCAACTAACCACTACTGTGAAGCAGGAACTTCAGCCCCAGTTAGATGTGAAGGTGGTAAAGTTAATCCAACAACTACTGGTACATCTCCAGCAGCTTGCGTTGATTGTTCAGTGGGACATTATTGTCCAGAGACTCAAAATGGAGCTGAAATAGATTGCCCAGCTGGTTTCTATTGTCCAGCTAGATCTACCCAACCCACTTCTTGTCCTGTTCTGACTTACAGAGCAACAACTCTTGCAGAGGTTTCCACTGACTGTATCGCCTGTGGTGCAGGATACTTATGCAACATCGAAGGAGTAGGAGATAGAGAAAACTTCAGATGCCCAGTTGGTCACTTCTGTGTAGCAGGAGTCAAGAATCCAACTAAATGCCCAGCAGGTACTTACAGAAAAACAACAGGAGCAGGAGCAACTACAGATTGTGATGCTTGTCCAGTAGGATTTTATTGTGGAGAAGGAACTATTAATCCTGTTGTCTGTCCCGGAGGAAAATTCTGTGCACTTGGATCAGCAGTGACATCTCCTTGTACAGGAGGTAAATACTGCCCACCAGGAACTACCACTGAATTAACATGCCCAGAAGCTTATTATTGTCCAGAAGGCGTCCAAGAGTATGTTAAATGTTTAAATGGTACTTATTGTGAACCTGGGTCTGAAAAACCAACATTATGTGATAGTGGTACTTTCGGAAATGGAAATCCAAACAACAATAATTTTGCTAATGCATGTGTACCATGTGATGCAGGACTCTATTCAACAACCGACAGACCAGGCTTTTGTTTCCCTTGTACTGCAGGATATGTATGTCTTGGTCAAACTACTTCTGAAACTCCAACTGACAAGTCTACTCAGAATGGTTACGAATGCCCAGTAGGCCACTATTGTCCTGAAGGCTCATCTCTAGAAAGGGAATGTCCAGTTGGAACTTATGCTGACGCGAAGAGAACAACTTCACTTTCTGGTTGTAAACAGTGCGCATCTGGAACTTTCAACGATGTTACTGGTAAGAAGGGTTGTAAACAGTGCTCAGGAACATCTACTTCAGAGATGGGGGCAACCTCGTGTGAATGTATTGGAATCGGTAGAGAGTACGTTGATAGTACCGGAGAGTGTCTCTGTGCTAAAGGCTACGAACCAGCTGAAGGAGGTGCCAACTTCAACTCAGTACAAAATTGTGAGCTATCGACTGAAGCTCAATGTGCAACAGATGAAATTACTGATATTACAGGCAAAAAGTGCCTATCTGAAGCTGAATACTGTAAACTTGAGTGTAAAGGTCTTGGTGATGAAACTGGAACATTTATCCAATCTGTCAGAAGATGCGAATGTACTACAGCTGGAGACTATGATGCTGGATGTGAAGCTGCTAGTTGCACAAACAATAATATCATCAAGTATGGAACAGATGGAAAAGCTACCGTCTACGCTTCTGATGGAGTGACTGTTCAAACAGCAGCTTATGATCCTTCTTCAGTAGCTGGAGTATATGGTGACTTTACTTGTACAAGAGATGATGGAGATTGTGGAAGTACTAGTATTGCAATTTCAGGATCTCAATTTGTATATGATTTCCAAGGTAGTGCTGTCGCACAACGTTTAATGAGACATCTTGGAGTAGAAATTACTGAGAAACCTAAAGGAAGACAACTTGCAACTACCACTACTATCACAAATCCAGTTGTTTGTATTATTGCAGGAAATATGGCAGAGTTTGGTGTTGATTCATCAACAAAATCATATCCAGTCTACATGAAGGATTCATTGCTTAACACAAATGACGCATTTGACTATGGAGGTTTCTTGAATCTTGCTACAACTATTGAATCTGGAACATCTTCAGTATCTGTCTATGTTCATTCATTTAACACTGCTGGAACATATATTTTCATGAACTCACTTGACAACTACCAGCAGACAATATTGGTGATAGTGGCTGCAGATGCAACTTGCCCAGCTACAAATACTGTGAGCGCTGCTACTCTGGCTGCACTATACCAACTGAACCTGGCCACAACTGAGGAGGTCAACAACGTGAACATGACTTTCTTCATTAGGTTGATTGCTACCAAGATTGGTCTCCTCGTGCTGCTTGTTGGCTTTATCACCTACATGCACTCTCTCGACAAGAAGTGGACATTCTTCCCATGGCTGAGAAAGAAGGAAGAGGAAGAAGAGGAGGCAAAGAGAAAGAAGGCTAAAGCACAGAAAGACAAAGCTATCCAGCTCAAGTCAGAGGAACTCAAGATTATCAGAGACGAGCTTGCTCAACATGTAGAGAAACTCAGGAAGAGAATCGCTGAACTTGAGCAAGAGAGACTCAAGAAGATGAAAGATCAAGAGAGAATGCAACAAGATGCTAATAACAGCAAGTTACTTGAGACACTCAGAGTAAGTACGACTTTTTAAACTTTTAGCTTCTCAAGAAAGACGTCAAGAAGAGAGCCAAATTGATCAGAAATGAGAATGGATTTGATTTCGAGAAGGATAAAGAAGAGTACATGATTCACAAAAAGTTTGCACAAGGCATCAACAAAGATGACCAAGCAACGGCTATGAATAAGCGCAAGGTTGCAGATGACGACAAGTATGATATTCCAGATAACCTGAAACAACAAATGGACGAAGATGTCGAAAACCGTGAGTTCCAAAAATTCGATAAAGCTCAAGACGACAACAGGAAGCAAGTAGCCAATTACTTCGATGAAGATAGAAAGAGTCTCGAAGACAGACTCAGAAGAGAAGGAAAGCTCAACGAGGGTGAAATCGAAAATATCCTGAACGATTATGACATGCATACTAGAGACATGGCCCAGATGATGGAAGACGATGAGAGAAGACAGAAGGAGAACTTCAAACGTCAACTAGAAGCCAGGAAGAACCGTAGAAAGGGCATCTTTGGTGAAATTGATCAACTTAGAGAAGAACGTAAAGTCGCAAAACAGATTGAAGCCAAGGAGCTAGAGGAACACTTTGAGAAGATGAGGGAGGAAGAAAATTTCTTCAACTGCAAAATCTTGGTAGATGAGGAGAAGGCTATGCGTAATGATCTTGAAAACAAGCTGCAAGCTAGACGTAATAAACTCAAGTCTTCCATTGACAAGATCAAGAAAACTAAAGACGGAGACAAGGAAGGATTCAAGAAAGCACTTGAAGAATTCAATGAGAAAGAAAGACAGCTCAATGAAGAACTCAATAATGAAAGAAAGAGAGCACTCATGGAAATTGAAAGGAAAATCGCAGAGAGGAAGAGAAGAGAGAAGCAACGCATTTCCCAGATGAAGCCAGAGAAGTCTAGTGTTGACATTACATCTATTGACAACAAGATCGAAGCCAAGCTTGAACTACTCAAGAGAGAAGCAGACGATGATGTTGCAGAGGAACTTGAAAAGGAAAGGCAAAATCGTAAGATCCCTCAAGAACTTGCAATGCTCAGAAAAGAAAACGACAGGAAGATCAAGGATATGAGAGATATCAATGCTCAGAAGTACGAAGAATTCTGTAAAGAGTTGAATGAGAAGTATGATGAGAACAAGTTAGGTGACCTGATTGACCTGAATGCAGGAGCTGAAGAATTACAGTCTATGAGAGAACAGCTTGCCGACAATGTCAGTGCTATGAAACGTTGCAAAAACCCAGATGAGAAGGCTAACCTCAAGCAGACAATTGATGAGCTAAAGAATGACATTTCTAAGGTAACTAAAGACGGGAAACTTGAAGAGAAGATGAAGGAAAATAGCAAGTTGCTTCAAAAGAGAGCCAAACTTATCGAAGAAAGAGAGACCAAGAAGAGAGAATTCAAATGGAAAATGTTTGACCAAGAAGAAAAGGAACGTGAAGAACTCAGAGACAAAGAAAGAGAAGAATGGCTGAGAAGAGAGAAAGAAGCTATTGATGCAGTTGTCAAAAAATACATTGATAAGAATGATACTGCAGGACTTGCAGAGGTACTTGATCAGGTTTATGGTGCTGGATCTAAAATCTATAACGACAGACTTCTTGATTTCAACAATAAGTTGCAAGAGAAAAAGGCAAGAAGACTCAAATACAATTTCAACGCTAACTTGGATACTAAGATTCATGATATCGAAGAACTCAACAGAGTAATGAACCCACAGTTGGAAAGACTTAATGGCAAGAAATACATGATCACAGAAGATGAGTACAAGACACAGCTTAAGGACCTCATGATGAAAGAGAATGAAAAGCGTGCAGAAATTGAAGCTTTGACTGCTAGCAGAGAACAAGATTCTCAGTCCAAGACTATGCTTGAATTCGTCGATGAGCAAAAGGGAATGGTTGATAACCTCAACATTGATATGAAGGAGCTCAGAGAATACGCTTTCAGTCCAAACAAGATCAAGGACAAGCAAATGAAAGCTGAAATGAAGAAACTCAATGAAAAATATTCTAAAGAGCTTGAAGGAATGAAGAAAGACGAAGAAGAGGCTAAGAAACGTGAAATTGAAGAAATCAAATCAAGATTCCAGCAGGGAGCTGACGAACTTGAGAGAAATAGGAAAGATTTCGAAATGCTTGGCATGTTTGAGAAGAAGCTTGACGACAGCAGAGAAAATGCTGAGAGATTTAAGACTCAAAACAAGAGACTCATGATGGAACAACTTAACAGAGAGAAGGCCAAACTTGGAAAGGAACTCACTGAAGATGAAAAGTCTATTCTCATGGCACAGTACGAAAGAAAGATGAGAAACCTCAACAAGGCGCTAGAGAGAGAACATGACAGACAGATTAGCGACCATAGCAGGCAGCTCAAGGAAAAACAGAGAGAGTTAGAAATGAAGAAGAGAGAAAGAGAACTCTTGCTGAATAGTCTTTCAATGTACAAAGACTCTAGAGCCCAGCAGATCGCATACGAAGACAACTTCGAGAGACTTGCTAGTATGATTGAGGAAGAGTTCGAGCCTATCGACCATGAAGCTTACTCCTACAAATCAATGAAAGCACTCGATCTCGTGAAGTGGAAGAGAGAAGCAGATGAGTACCTTGATGTACTCGGTGGAGATGTCGACTTACTTGAGAGAGTCAGAAGAATTGAGAAGTACGTCGGAAACCTCAACACAAGCAGCTACGGAAGGATCAAGAATCTGCTTGAGAAGGTCAAAAAGTAATAAGCTTTATTGATCAACAAACGAGCTAGGTACTTTATAGCTTGTTTCAATCATTCATTTACTTACATTCGTGTTTCAACATAGCTCAGGTCACTTGGGGTTTTGGGGTTTTGGGGTTTTGGGG
>Ga0307968_1003217_pt1 | contig 13581 bp, 13 predicted proteins | sample OrgLakmetagen650_FD_201834 | JGI IMG/M metagenome (GOLD analysis project Ga0307968, IMG submission 201834) | Saline water microbial communities from Organic Lake, Antarctica - #650 | ecosystem: Environmental > Aquatic > Non-marine Saline and Alkaline > Saline | place: Antarctica: Organic Lake... | reverse complement strand
GTGTGTGTGTTCGTGTGTGTGTGTTTCTGTGTGTGTGTGTGTGTGTGTGTGTGTGTGTGTGTTTGTGTGTGTGGGTGTGTGTGTGTGTGTGTGTGTGTGTGTGTGTGTGTGTGTGTGTGCGCGCGCATGCGCGTATATTCACGCAGTTGTATCAATGAAAGTTAGGTTCCTTATTCCCTCCACAAGCCACCCTAGCATAGAATTATCAATTTGCCAGCCAGCCAGCCAATGCAAGCATGCAAAATGGCATTTCCGCGTTTTCTCACCGAGTAAGGAACGCCCAGCTCTATGATATCTGCACCGATGGCGTCCAACGATCGAACGGCAGCCTCTGTTGTCTCCAAATCCGGGTCACCAGCGGCGATAAAAGGGATGAAAGCAATCCTGGGATCAATGTTCATAAGCCACAAGAGGCCCAAACTTGTGGCAACAAGAAGCACCAAACTTGTGGGAAGGTGCTGTCCTGCTTCCAGCAATTCAGTTTCTGCTTGCACGCGGAGCAAGACAGCAGCGCCACCTACTTTCCCTTGGCTTTAAGTTCAGCCATCTTCTCTGTCACACTCTGTCTTGACTTTGCCGCCATGCAGGCAGCGCTACTCCTACAGTCCTGCCTTGGCCTTCCTCCTCGCCGCGAGTGCGTTCTCTGTAAGCCCCCCCTTTGGAGCTGCATTGATGCTTGCATTGTGAATAATTAAATTATGTACTTTTGTGAAGGAACAAGCAAGGAGAACTAGATAAATTCAGGTCTTAAAATCAGGAAAGTAGCTTAAAAGCTCCTTGGTGCAAGCAAACCGGGCGCTACCACAGAACAGAAGGGAAGCAAAAAGAGATAGGTATGGATCCAGCAATAATTAAGCTCTGCGCTCCGGCCTGCAATGAGTTGTTACAGATCATATACAAGCTGGCAATTTGCGACTGCATTTCATCGCACAGGACCATCAAGCCTTTCATTGAGAGGAGCCTGCTTCACTTTCTACTTCTACTGTCCAGACAAATTTAAAGAAGAAGAAGCGCTTGAGAAGAAGAAGAAGAAAAAGAAGCACACCATCAACTCTGATCAAGAGCCATGGTGGTTTCAAAAAAAAGACAAGAAAGAAAAAACGGTAAAAGATTTTCTTGCAGACCTGAAGGCATGTTGGCTAAATTTTTTCTTGAGTGCCCTGGCATGCAGACGTTATGATCCGAGGCTGGGCAGTAAATTTTTTGTATGGCTGCTGTGAATGGTGCCCGTGGCTCTTAGTAGGATGGTGTGATGGTTTTTACGGTGCTCAAGTAAGCGAGGAACAAGTCAGTATGCTGTTCTTGTGCCTTTTCTGCTCGTGGGGTAGGGGAAGTGTCTACAAAGTACTTAAATTTGATCAGATGTATATTGCGTTTGTTTGGTTGTATCTATTGGTTTCATAGCCAGGGGGCATGGGTGGGCCGAGCCATCTGCTAGGTTATTACGGGCAATTTTTCCTGCATAAGTAGCAGGACTAGATCGGTACTTGTTTGTTGGGTTTCGTTTGGGGTGTGGTTGCTGGGTCGGAGTACTATGATTGCATCTGGCTTGCTAGATTTCCGCCACTGTTGTGCATTGAGATTCGAAGGCAAGAGCCAGGTTGGAATCATTTCTAGGGCGTATAATGCCTTGTTGCACTATTTTATCACGACTTCCTATGTCTGCTTGTGTTGGCAGGCATGCACCCTGTGTACCTTGTTGGATCGCTTTAGAAACATTTGTCCAGCAACGTTGTGCCTGTTAATAACCATTTTATTTATAATGGGATGACAGCAGCCTGACAGCATGTGGTAGGTGCCGTCTAGCTTCTGGCAGGTGGGGCAGATTGGTGGGCCTTCTATATGGTTGCATCTGAGCGGCACGTTTTTGCTGCTATGGTGTCAGTGCACTCGTTCCCTAGGATGCCAGCCTGGTCAGACAATTCAGAGCATGAGCTTTGACCTTGTGGAGATCAATTGTGTTTATGATAGCTAGATGTGGTGTACAATGATACGCTGTGGGTAGAGGGTTCTGTTTCTTATTTGCCATTTGCCAAAAAAAGGTACTATTGTACTATCCAGATCGTATAAGCACTATCCACACGAGCTTCATGATGTCCGACCATTGGATATGTTACCAAACTGGCTCTAAGTCTCCCTACCTCCTTGTTACTCAAATTATTGGATATTGTCTTTCCTAATGCCCTTGCCACTCCGAATAACCCATTCCTTCCTCTAGTCTGTTGATCTTGACTTTTTTGGGCGGAGATGTGTCTTGCCCAATTGTTGGCAGCGACAAATGGTGTGACAAGTAGTTAGTTGGTTGACAGTTGTGAGTTATGTATTTTGTTCAGTAAGCTGGTTGTGCAAGTCATTGATAACTTGATAACCTTTATCTTCTGGATATTACTGTATTGGTAATCACCTGCTTGCTTGCATTTCGGCGGTACGACAGAGCCAGGCCAACCTCCCCCTTCGTTAGCGAAGGAACGCCCCTTTTCTAATAGATAGTCTGGGCTGGCTGTGTGTCGTGGTGCCTTTGCTCGCTGTGAGTTGCACCTCTAGGGTGAAAAAACGCTGTGGTTTTTGTTGGCTAGCTTGCTGTGGTTGAACATCACGGGAGTGTGGACTGAGATGGTTGAGTTTCTATGTAGTGCAGCAACCAGCTAGGCCAGGATGGGGCTCTAACAACCTAACAACTTGAGGCGAAGGTTTTTCCTTCCAACGCTTTTCTGTGCTTTTCTTAGAACGTACATGCTGGTGCACTGTTGTAAGTCAAATGTTAAATTTGAACTCAGCTCCAGTTTGTTTGCATGAACAGCATGGCTGCGTCTCTAATGTGGCACTCCCTTCCTCCCCTTGGGTTATACATTCTGGTGTTCAGTTAACACGCCTGAACTGCTTGTTGTGGCTCTCCATCAGGCTCTTTTTATTATCTCAGGTTTTGCCTTTCATCATTCATTCCTCACCTCTTACTTATAACTTTCCTTAGAGAACAATATGGCACTGGCTGAGACCAGCTCGTATTCTACAACCTTACGTTTACTTTACGCTGGCTGATCCAGCAATGCCTATCAACCCAACATATGTGGCTTGTACTATTGCAAGGAATAAAAGCGGAAAGGTACAAAAACGTGAACTGCGTCTTGACCAACTTAGATTAACCTAAAACTCATTCTTCAGGTGCATATTTGTCTGCTAGTAATTATTCACAGTAAGTCACACGTAGCGTGTGAAGCAGAGTTCCCGAGAAATGAATTACGAGGCATTTTGCAAGCAAATCGTGTAAACAGATATGCAGCCAGCGTAAAAGCGTAGTGACTCACTTTCATCCTATGGCACACATCACAATCAATATAAAACAGGAACTACAGACATCAACAAACCATTTCCCCCTTAAAATAACTGCACTTTCTTTTTCGCTTGGACCCTTTTCCAGCCAGGAAGCTTCTCGTACGCCTCTCGCGGCATGCCAAACACCTGATAGCAAAAAAGAAAAGGAAAGGCTGCACTGATAGTAATAACACACTCAAGCAGTCGCACGTTTTGACTGATGGCTTAACTTGTATTAACACACTCAGGATGATTAAGGAAGCAGCACTGAAGAAGTGCCAGTATAAAAATGACCCTAGGCTGCCCTAGGTGTAAGTATTTCAGATCCTTTTCCATAATTAATGCAGGGAGTAGGTATTTTTGCTTGCACAACGTTTTAGCTTTGTTCAGGAAATTGTGAGGCAACGGTTGGCTCAAATGGTGTGTGTTGCTGAAGGGACAATAATGAACTAATAAGAGAACACGTGTGTGTTGCTGAAGGGGCGGTAATTATCTAATAAGAGAACACGTGTGTGTTGCTGAAGGGACGGTAATGAACTAATAAGAGAACACGTGTGTGTTGCTGAAGGGACGGTAACTAACTGATAAGAGAACACTCGTAAGCAGTTGCAAGTGGTTTGCTGGTATCACGCTCACTCACGGCAGGCAGCATTGTGGTATAACCCTGTAAAGTATAACCCAAAATGGATGTGGTTTGCTGCCTCTCCTGCATATACTTTAATATCTGTACAAGATATGTAGTGGATGTGTAGTATGTAGTGGATGCCTTGTAAGGATGTCCTCCAGGACACCTGTAACAATGAAGGGACTGGAACTTTGATAATACAATGCTTGCAGGCAAAGGGTGTTCCTGTATTGATGCAAGTTTGATTCTGGTGGTCTTACAAGTCAGGCCACGTACGCATCTAACCAAAGAACCAGCAGCAGCTTGTTGATGAGGGTGAAAGAGTTGACTGTCATAGCATTTTATCCCTTGTATGTCTATGGCAACGTCCCACGTACGTGCCACCATTTCGGAGCAGGGGGGGACAAATTTTTAAAGTGCTAAATATCGCCGTTTGAGACTCGGAGGAGCGAGTATCTTGATGGGGTTGCACAAAATTTAGTCCAACTAACTGTATGAGGTAGAAGACAATGGGTTTGTAGCGATAGTGTAATCTCATGGATAGCATGCTCTGCACAGAAAACCCTGTTGGAGTTTTATAAGTTCTGTGCGTTTAATTGCTTGGGTGAGGTATGAGGGAGCGAGAATCGGAGCAGAGCTGCAACCTAATGAATTCCATGCTCTGCACAAGCATTAAGGTAAGGTAAGGTAAGGTAAGGTAAGGCAAGGTAAGGTAAGGTAAGGTAAGGTAAGGTAAGGTAAGGTAAGGTAAGGTAAGGTAAGGTAAGGTAAGGTAAGGTAAGGTAAGGTAAAGTAAGGTAAGGTAAGGTTACATCGCTATATATGCCTCTGGTGGGCATCTGAGCGGAAGCTTGGAAAAAAGCCTGTAACCAAACCAAAACAACGCTAGAAAAATCAAGGGAACAGGGCTAGGCAAAAGCATTAAATACCTGGGTAAACTCGTCGTTGCTGAGGTAGGCTTCTTTCTGGTCTGCCTTGATGCCATCTTCCAGACGCAAGCCGACCAACTCAGCATAAGGGATGATGTCCTGGTAGAATGGACGCAATTGTGCCAGAGCATTCTCAGAAATAACAATAAAGAATAGGGAAATTATAGTAGGGATAGCCCTCTTGGAAATCAAAATTTTACTTGCTGGCAGCAACATCTTGCTGGCAGCAACATCAAGTACAGCTCTATGGAGCTGATAAATGAACGGTGTAAGCTGCTAGCAGCTTGACAAGACGGCTGCCACCCCTCCTACCTTGTTGGGTTGCCGAGTGAACGCTCCAGCTTTCAAGAGGACGCTGACGTTGACTGCGCAAAACAGGGAGGAGTGAAAACACACAGTGGAAACACACACAGTGGAAACACACACAGTGATGAAAATAGGGAGGAGTGAAAACAGGGAGGAGTGAGCTTAGTGAGGCAAAAAGCAAACCAGCCAAACAGTAGAATTTTCAGCCAGGTATGTGAAATATATAGGATAGATAGGGAAAAAGCGGTGGCTCAGCACGCTGCCGCATGTTAGTCATTGGTCGTGGTTAATCATTGTCAGGCATGGATAGTCATCGGTCAGGCATCCCGCATGTTAGTCATTTGTCATACATCCCATGTGTTAATCAACGGTTAGTCATTGGTCGTGGTTAGTCATGGTTAGTCATTGGTCTTACATCCCACGTGTTAGTCAACGGTTAGTCATTGGTCGTGACTAGTCATGGTTAGTCATGGTTAGTCATTAGTCTTACATCCCACGTGTTAGTCAACGGTTAGTCATTGGTCGTGGTTAGTCATGGTTAGTCATTGGTCTTACATCCCACGTGTTAGTCAACGGTTCGTCATTGGTCGTGGTTAGTCATGGTTAGTCGTTGGTCTTACATCCCACGTTTGTAGGGTGCAAAATGTACACAACATCAAGCACAAATATAGTGTTATATGTAATATGTTTTAAGGAATGATGCAAGTCTCAAGAGTGGTGGGAGTAGCTCAAGCCGAGGTTTCGTCAGTGGTTGTTGCTCTGGGATTAAAGGACCAAGAAGCATCTCCCCCCAACAAACAACTGTATGTAATGTGTTATGCGGGGGCCCCTAATCCTACATTGTCTGTGCGTGATGCGTGATGCGTGATGCGTGATGCGGCTGTAGTGCTTGCAATCTCATAACGCTTTGTACACAAAGCAGTTAATATCCACTGAAAGAGGTAATATAACTCTAGGAGCGCCTCCTCCGCAAACCTTTGGGGAAAACTAGAAAACTTCTTTAATGAGGTTTGGCAACATCAGAGGAAGACAAAGCACATACGATAAAATAAATTGCAAACGCGCATCTGAAGGACGACCCCCACGGTGACAACGACGACTGAATGTGAAGGCTCAGCTATACCTGGCACCTACGTGCCCCTTAATCATACTGGGTGTGTTAACACTACTAGCATCGCCTTTTCTTTACTTTGTTTTGTCCTCATACTCAGTGCACCTGTGTTTCGTGGTAGTGCATTAATTGCTCTTCTCCTTCACACTCAGCGCACCTGTGTTTTTGTGGTCATGCGTTGATGGCGGAGCGGCAGGACTGTTAGCCTGCGTCCAGCAACGTCACCACAGCCAGGGAATGCACATGTGCATTTAGTATAGTGGCCAGGGAATGCACATCTGCTTGAGTATAATGGCCAAGGAAAGCACATCTGCCTTTAGTATAATGGGCAGGGAATGCACATCTGCCGTTAGTATAATGGCCAGGGAAAGCACATATGCATTTAGTATAATGGCCAGGGAATGCACATCTTTGTTAGTATAATGGCTAAAGAATACACATGCGCACCTGACTTGATGCTTAAGTGCGCCAAAACAAAGCAGCTATAGGTGTTAGGTGTAGACGGAGGGTAAAACCTTCTTAGTAATAAGACTCATTAAGGCAAAACAACAAAGCTGGCAAAACACCACATGCCTAAGTATGTAGGGTTGGCCAGAACCGTATATATACGGTTTACATACGGTATTTTTGGCAGGGAAATGACCAAATATACGGTCATATACGGTGCATACATACGGCTCTGGCCAACCCTACTAGTATGACATGCCTGTAGTTTGACATGCACTGCAGAAGTAAACGATGCACTGTAGCCAATAACCAGGTCGTTTTTTGTATCCTATTTCTGTACCTCCTTGGATGAATTTGCACAGCTGGCCTCTGGCCGAGACCAGTCAGCAACCGATCAATCAAACAATCTGGGTGAGGTTGCCCGTATTGGAAATATTATAACCATTGTGCGCCGCAGCTAGGGCGCGCGACAGCTGTCTCGCGGTTTACTCAAGCGCTAACTAGGCTTATGAGCACGCAAGGCAGGGAGAATAATGCGCCCCCCAGACGCATGTTCTGCAATGCTAGGAAGACGCGTGCATGCTTGACACCCTGCCTGTACTGCTCACGCACGTTGGGTACTACTCGGGCTGGCCAGAACCGTACATGCACATGTGCATTCGGTGCCTGTATGATTATAATTAATAAAGACCTTAGCAGGGGAACTCCTAAGTTGCGGTCATACATACACGGTCGTGTATACACACGGTTCTAGCCGTGTATACACATGGTTCTGGCGACCCCAATGATATTACCTTTGCGGGGGAGGGCCGAGATGGCTTGGGTCCAGGAGGACCAGGTCCCTTTGCGGGAGGCGATGTCTGCTCAAACATAGACTGCAGTAGGCAGATGTGCACATGCGTAACGAGAGTAACCGCCAGGCATACACGTGGCTAGATCGGATGAAACAACATTTAAAACCTCTTGTGTCCTCACGTCAGGCGTTGATTGGAAGCATAACATGTGACACAATCTGCTGATTTCCCTTGGGGATTAAGGGGAATGATGTCTGCTTGGAAACACAACCGAAGGTAGATGCGCAAATGTGCAACACAAAACGGCTGGAATATAACCATGTTCACACGGCCTAGTTTGGTGGCTCCTAGTCTTGGCTAACAAGTCCCAACATCTCTGTACATCCATAACCTCTTTCGGTCTCTCGCACGCTTCTTCACTCCCTACGCAAGAGCTTGGGCAGTTCTGCATGCTAAAGACACGTACCTTGGCTTTCTTCACGCTCAGGCTCTCCTCCTCCTCAGCTGTCAATCTTCCTGGCTCCTGCTCGTCCTTTGGCGTGACTTCCTGAGAAGGAGTAAGGTTGCTCGTTCCCTCCAGCTGCTGCTGCTGCTGCTGCTGCTGCTGTGAAGCAGGACTCGGCGAGTCAGGAGTGGGAAAGGGAGGAGCATTGGAAGCGGATAGTGAGGCATCATCACTAGCAGGCTGCGGCTGCTGCTGCTGCTGCTGCTGCTGCTTTCCTGCAGGGGATTCTGGGGATTCAGGAACAATGGGCGGAGCACTCGCAGGCTCCTGCTGCCTCACCTCCTCCCGCCTCGCTTCCTGCGGCTTGGTTGGAGAAGATGCCTCGATGGGGGCCGTAGCAGACTTGGTCTCAGGGAGAGGTTGGGGTGATGCCTCTTGAGGGGAGGCAGGAGGAGAAGCTGGCGCTTGAGAGGATTCTGGCACGTGCCCGTTCTCGGTGCCCCCGACTTCCACCACCTTCTCAATGTTTGTGTGCTGGCCTTCATGTCCTTCTCCTTGATCAGGAGTTTCCATCTTGTCCATGGCAGACCTCTGGAAATGTGCAAGTTGTTTAACCTGCCTCGGGTTTCTCAAGTGCTTGCGTGATGGGAGGGGAGAGGCAGATATTAATTTCAAAATAAACCAAAAGCAACCATTTTCGAGGGAAAGTGAGGAACGTTTGTTGTCGGAAAAGTTTTTTTTTGGCGTGGGTCAGATATAAAATATTTAAGCAAACAATGGTAACCCCTCCCAGTGCTCTGGACTGTACCGTGAAGGTGAAGGGGCTGCCTTTCAGGGCCACGTCGAACGACATTCGCAAGTTCTTTGACGAGGGAGGCGGGGAGCTGGGCAACGCGATTAAGGAGGATGGCATCAGGTTGTGTGTTGGTCTCCTGGACGGCTTAATTGTGACCCACTGCTCAAACTCCATTGAGGCAATTCCTGTTGCCTCACGCACGCACACGACACTCCCTGCCACTCACTCCCGTGCTTGCACACAATTACCACGCAGTTTCGTACTTCATTCCCATGGCAGGCCAACGGGGATGGTGAGCGAAAACCGTTCGCAACGAGGAGCAAATAAAAATGTCTTGCTGATACACAGCAGGCTGCACAGAATAGGAGGAGTAGGAACTACTCTGTGGCTAGGGTCCAACAGGGGGGTGTAATTGGTGTGGGCAGTTGCCAAGGCCTGCGCACCCTGACAACATAATCCTTCTGGCTGTGCAGCGTTCCAAGCTAGGGGAGCTCCTCTCTCTCCCTGACGTGCTGTTTTAGCATGTGGTAATTAAATTTCACCGTGCATTTAACTGAACGGCTTTGTTCATGCTTTGCACCCTGTATGCAGGCCTTCATCGTGTTTAGTGGCTCGGAAGAGGCAAAGAGGTGAGGAGTGCTGCCGCATCCATGGCTTAAAGCCTGACGCATTGAACGAGTTTCAATTATCCTGGTTTGACCTTGTGCTCCAACCATCTTGCAGAGCTACCCAAAAAGACCGGGAGACTTTCGGGGACAGGTTTGGTGACAGGTACGTCTTCGCTGTGTGCAGCTTCATGCTTGTTGTTAAAAACATGCCCCCATTAGGCATGCAGGACAAAGCCAGGGTGGCTAAGACAGCTTGCTCTTGATAAGGAGACTGCCAATTACGTGCCTATGCGCTCTCCGTCTTGTGCCAGAAAAAGCAAGGTAGCTTTACTCACGGTCAACAAGCACCCTTATGCCCCGTTGTGTCAACGGGTCGCTTGAGTTAGCTTACGGAAAGCGTCAATCATGGTCACAATGACGTCTCACGTTGACAGGTGAGACCATCCACCAAGGTGACCAGCCAACGTGAGATGTCATTGTGATCGATTGTTTTGAACCAGCTCCTGGATGACCAGTCCTGGGTGACGTGCAACAACGTACGCCTGCTTCATAAGTCATAAAACGCATCCATCTGTAAATCCACGTGTGTGGATTGTGTTCACCGACTTAAATGATGCAGATACGTGAGAGTGTACCCTGCCCTCTCCACCGATGAAGCGGAGATGCAGCAGGCCGTTCAACAACAAAACATGATGCAGCAGGTGTGCACGCCTGGTTTGTGAGCGGTGTTCCTGCTGCGTGTCTGCGTGACTCACGCGGTATTGTGTGTGTAGTCGTGCGTGTCGTTTTTACGTACAGTTTGTGAGCCGGTGTTCCTGCTGCATGTCTGCATGACTCGCGCGGTATTGTGCGTGTAGTTGTGCGTACGTATGACCAGACCTGCCTGAGTACCTCCAAATCCCAGTGCATTAAAATGGGTGCACTTATACAGTGTGTGCGTTGCTCTCTGTCAACTCCCTGCTCCTCATGCTATGTAGGGCGTGTCTTCTCGTACCCTAAGCAGAGTGTATGCATATTAACAATATGACATTACAAATGTCTTGACAGGGGAATGGATTTGGGTATAGCCAGTCTGACAGCGTGGTCAAAATCAAGAGCTTGCCTTTTGATGCCAACCAGCTGGACGTCATCCAGTTTTTTGTGGACTACAGGCTCAAGCCAAACGGTGTGCAGCTGGTGGTGCGCTCTGACAACAAGCCCACTGGAGAGGTGTGTGTTTGTGTACTTGTATGTATGTATGCGTGCAAATGTGTGGTTGTTTGGGTGTATGTAGGTTGATACATGTGTGTGCATGCACGCACGCACTGCCTCACCTACTGCAGCTGGTAGTGTGTCACCTACTGCAGCTGGTATGTGTGAGTGTGTTGGTGTTGGTGTGTGAGTGCACAGGCTCAGACTGATTGCCGCTTGTCCTGTTGAAATGCTCAGGCTTGAACAGACGAGAGCATTGGCCTGGAAGACTGTTGAATGCGGCGTCGCTTAGCGGCATATGCGCAGGGTTGGCCAGAAAATATACTTGGTGATTTCCCTGCAAAAAATACCAGATACACACCGTGTATACACGGTTCTGGCCAACCCTAGCTTCCTGGCAATGACTTGGCTCAGCTGGAGCTAGGAAGCGTGCTGTGCTGTACGGGCTAGTGACTCCAAAGTTCACAATCCCACTATAGCAGCCTTGGTGTGTGTGTGTGTGTGTGTTGCGTTCAACGTTTCCCTGCATGTCCTGCAGGCGTGCTTGGACCCTGAGGCCCCTCTGAGGAAGCCTGTCGTGTTGAACAAGAAACAGACCGCACAAACTGCACATTTCACTCATATGTAGGGTTGGCCAGAACCATATACATACTGTAAATATACAAAATTCTCGGCAGGGGATTCACCAAATATACAGTCATATACGGTGAATACATACGGTTCTGGCCAACCCTACTCATATGGCCTTGCACTTGCCTAGCAGGCGCGTGTGTGCACTCTGAGGCCCTTCTGAGGAAGCCTGTCGTGCTGAACAAGAAATAGACCACACAAACTGCACAATTCACTCATATGTAGGGACCATATACATACTGTAAATATACAAAATTCTCGGCAGGGGATTCACCAAATATACAGTCATATACGGTGAATACATACGGTTCTGGCCAACCCTACTCATATGGCCTTGCACTTGCCTAGCAGGCGCGTGTGTGCACTCTGAGGCCCTTCTGAGGAAGCCTGTCGTGCTGAACAAGAAATAGACCACACAAACTGCACATTTCACTCATATGGCCTTGCACTTGCCCAGTAGGCGCGTGTGCACACTCTGCGGCCCTTCTAAAGAAGCATGTAATAATTTGCTAATAAGAATCAGATCAAAGTGCACAATCCGCTTGCATGTTACATTCTGCGTGCCCTGTAGGCGTTTGTGGACTTTGAGACCCCTGAGGAAGCCTGCCGTGCCATTCGGGAAAAGGACCACAAGGTGTTCTCTGACAAATTCGGGGACAGATACGTGCGCCTCATCCAGGTAAGTATGAGTGGTGTGCGTCCTGTCGTCCTGTCTGTGTTGGTGCATCCTCTTTTTGGTGAGCGTAGTACGTGCTGGTGCAGACAAAAGTACGTGCAGAGATACGCTGGCTTTTGAGCGGTGTCTGCATGACTGTAGCGTTGGCAGCCTTTGTCCCGTTCTTATAGGTTAACAAAGAGTAAGGCTTGCTCCTGAATCTTGGTTTGTTTTGTGTGCCCCCCCTCAAACTGCTGTGTGTGTGCATGCAAGCAGGTTACAAGCCAGAATATGATTGGTGGGCTTGCCCTCCTTTTAAACTGCTGTGTGTGTGCCTGCACGTAGGTTTCCCGCAAAGAGATGCAGGCCACCCTTGCCCTGCGCTTTGGAGGTGAAGGCATCCTCAAGATTAAAGGCATCCCTTTCAAGGTGTGCTGCAGTGAGGCGTTGGTCTGATAAGGAAGGGGGGGGGCATTCAAAGCCTGAGAAAGTAGGAGGGAAAGGGAGAGAGGAAGGGCACACTATAATGGTGAGGAGACCGGAGGGAGAGGGATAAGGAGAGGGATAAGGGGTGCGTAAAATTGTGGAGAAACATGAGGCAAAAGAAGAGGGGAGATGTGCATATAAATTGTGACATGAGAGGAGGAAGTGGGAGGGAAGGTGAACAATGTTGGAATCGTGCTGCTCAGAATGATGAAAAGCAGATTTGTCACCTGCCTGCACTCGTGCTGAGCTCACTACAATGTCAAAAGCTCAACGCTCCTGAGCATTTTTTGTGATGGGGTAAGGGCGACCCTGCAGAAACTTGAGAACGCACGTCCATCACGAAACGTGCCACGAGGCCCAAGAAGCATGCAACAAATACTAAGATGCTGGTATGCACGTCCGTCACAAAATTTGCCACGAGGCCTAAGACGCATGCAGACTAATTTATAGAATGTGCTGGTATGCACGTCCGCCACGAAATGTGCCACAAGACCCAAGATGCATGCAGACAAATACATAGAATGTGCTGGTATGCACGTTTGTCGCGAAGCGTGCATACAAGGCCCAAGACGCATGCAGACAAATACATAGAACGTGCTGGTACGCGCGTCCACCACAAAATGTGCCACAAGGCCCAAGACGCATACAAACAAATTTATAGAACGAGCTGGTATGCACGCGTGCCATGAAGCGTGCATACAAGGCGCAAAACGCATGCAAATAAATACTTAAAACGTGCTGGTATGCACGTTTGTCGCGAGGCGTGCATACAAGGCCCAGGACGCATGCAAACAAATACATAGAACGTGCTGGCACGCACGTCCGTCACAAAATGTGCCACAAGGCCCAAGACGCATGCAGACAAATTTATAGAACGTGCTGGTACGCACGTTTGTCATGAAGCGTGCATACAAGGCGCAACATGCGTGCAGACAAACATGACCAACGTGCTGGTATGCACTGTCATATGGTGTGCTATAAGGCGCAAGACGCATGCAGACAAATTTATAGAACGTGCTGGTACGCACGTTTGTCATGAAGCGTGCATACAAGGCGCAACATGCATGCAGACATACATGACCAATGTGCTGGTATGCACTGTCATATGGTGTGCTATAAGGCGCAACATGCATGCAGACATACATGACCAGTGTGCTGGTATGCACTGTCATGAAGCGTGCATACAAGGCGCAACATGCATGCAGACAAACATGACCAATGTGCTGGTATGCACTGTCATATGGTG
>Ga0307968_1003214_pt1 | contig 13585 bp, 16 predicted proteins | sample OrgLakmetagen650_FD_201834 | JGI IMG/M metagenome (GOLD analysis project Ga0307968, IMG submission 201834) | Saline water microbial communities from Organic Lake, Antarctica - #650 | ecosystem: Environmental > Aquatic > Non-marine Saline and Alkaline > Saline | place: Antarctica: Organic Lake... | reverse complement strand
CATGGCTGGTTTAGATGATGTGACCAGCCACTCCTTTGTTCAAGCGGTTCGATCCTGCGCACAGAGGTCACTTTCCTCTGGAGGCCAATTCAGAAAAGCTCCCTTGTCTCTTGACCTCTGTACAATATCAGTCTCTTTCCTGCTTCAGCCAAGCCAGTCCACCCTACTCAACCTCCAAATCACATCGTTTATTATGGTTTGCTTCTCTGGTTTTCTGAGATATGACTGCGCTTGCCAGATTTTTGCAGATGAAGTCAGATTCTACTCTTCTCAGATGGAAATATGCTTGGCCAAAAGGAAAAACGACCAATTTCGCTCAGGCTCAGTAGTATGTATTGCTCGGGGCAAGTCCCTTTCCTGCCCAGTCTCTCTCCTAAAATCCTTGTTGGTGAAGGCAGGATCCCTGGACAAGCACGTTCCCGTTTTCGCTGTTCTGAAAAATTTTGCCCCTCAAATCAGCCCTGGTCTTACTCCTTTGCTCACCCTGCTCACTCCTTTGCTCACCCTCGTTGCCAAGGAGGGTGTTCCTGATCATATTTTCCAGGCTCATGGAGCCTGGAGATTTAGCCAGGCCATGCACGCAAACATTGAGAGGCCTATTGCCATTAAATTGCTTCCAACCAGGGCCATGCACTACTGAACTACGACTGTAGTCTGCCTTGGTAATAATGACAGAGCCCTATGCATCTCATGATGCAAGCGAAATAGAACTTATGAGTTCAGTGTGAAACACCTGAACTCAGGTTCTTGAAGTGTAGCATAAAGTGAGATGTTATCACTTTCTGCTTTTCTCCGGTTTCTGCTTCCCTTCTTTATTCTTTTTATTCCTTGGAGAACACAACTCTCTCTTTAGCATACTTCCCCCCCTCCCTCACCTCTTTTCTATATTTTAGTCTTTAGTTTTCTCTCGTTTCTCCGATTTCTCTGAGTTGTTGTGTTCTCCTTTGTAATAATGACAGAGCCCTATGCATCTCACGATGCAAGCGAAATAGAACGCATATATCATATATACACCGTAAATGACTATATATCTGGTGATTTCTCTGCCAGACTACCGTATATGCACCGTACAGATATAGTTCTGGCTAATTCTACACTTATCCTGTTACCTTTTTTCAGTAAAGACATGACGTAGGCGTTAGGTCCCATGTGATAATTCATAGACGTTATGTCCCATGTGATCATGCATAGACGTTAGGTCCCATGTGATCATGCATAGATGTTAGGTCCCATGTGATCATGCATAGACGTTAGGTCCCATGTGATCATGCATAGACATTATGTCCCATGTGATCATGCATAGATGTTAGGTCCCATGTGATCATGCATAGACGTTAAGTCCCATGTGACCATGCATAGACGTCAGGTCCCATGTGATCATGCATAGACGTTAGGTCCCAAAGGCTGTTTTGGCCATGTTTTTACTGCCTGCGTTTCTTTTTGTTCACCTGCATGCCACAAGGGCATCATGTTGAGTCCCATGTCATCCGGTTGCAAGTTGCAGGAGGCAACCACACAGGCAGCACTCACAGAGAGCATCTCCAGCGTGTAGGGCACGATCTGCATCATCAAGCACAAGTTTTACGTTACAGTTTACTTTATGTTAAGTTGGAGGAGGCAATCACACACGCAACACTCACAATAAGCATCTCCAGCGTGTAGGGCACAATCTGCATCATCAGGCAAAAGGTTTATGTCACAGTTTAGTTTATATTAAGTCGCAGGAGGCAACTGCACACACAGCATACACAGAGGGCACCTCCAGCGTGTAGGGCACGATCTGCATCATCAAGCACAATGTTTATGTCACAGTTTACTTTATATTAAGTCGCAGGAGGCAATCACACACGCAGCACTCACAGAGAGCACCTCCAGCGTGTAGGGCACAATTTGCATCATCAGGCACAATGCTTACGTTACAATTTACTTTATATTAAGTTGCAGGAGGCAACCACCAGGCAGCACTCACAAAGGGCACCTCCAACGTGTAGGGATGATATGCATCATTAGGCACAAGCTTGTACACCACCATTGCTAGTAACTAAAGTCACAGGAGCCAAATGCTATCATGCTAATGAATTTACACAACTTCAAATTGCATACTTGCACCACTCCATGTTACGTACATACATGATATAAATCACTTTTCGGACCGTTGAGGCGCCATTGATTTTCCTTATCCAGTGCATCTTGCATTATTGTCAAGAGGTAAGGCATGTGCTGTATTGCTAATTATTAAATGCCACCTCACGCTATGAGCACTACAGCGCCAATGTACTTGCAAATTCCTGAAACTCTGACTTTCAATATTTTTCAAGTACATGGAGAGTGGGGTTTCTGATACAAGCACCAGGAGCACATGCTGTGCATGCTTCATGCATGGAACATGTAAAATACATAATTCATACATACAGCCGATATAAACCCACTTTTGGGGCCCCTGAGGTGCCACTGGTTCTGAGCAGAAGGCATGTGTCATTGGGCCCGTTCAGCTGCTGCTGCTGCTGCTGCTGCTGATGTTGTTGTTGCTGTTTCAGCTGTTGCTGCTGCTGCTGCTGCTGCTGCTGCTTGCATTCAAGGTGCTCCTCTTCCCGCATTGGCCAGGGTTTTGGAGGAGGTAGCACAAGAGAGAGTCGGAAGGTTCCTGTGGGGCCATCCTCTTGAGGGGTCAAGGCAAGCACACAAAGGTCTGGGATGGCAAGCAGAGCCTGCAGTGCGGGGAGTGGTTGCAAACAAACGTTTTATATTGTGAGAGAGTTGGAAGGTTCATGTGGGGCCATCCTTTTGAGGGGTTGAAGCAAGCATTCAGAGGTCTGGGATGGCAAGCAAAGCCTGCAGTGTGGGGAGTGGTTGCGCAAAAATGTTGTATATTGTGAGAGAGTTGGAAGGTTCATGTGGGGCCATTTTCTTGAGGGGTTGAGGCAAGCACACATAGGTCTAAGATGGCAAGCAGCGCCTGCAAGGGGGGTGGGGGGCGGTAAAACAAAGCTGTTTATTTTCCTTAGTTAATGCTTATTCTTACACAGAGAGATGGTCAGACTGAGTCACGCGTGATACTGCTCTTAGCTCACATACTCACGCGTAATACTGCTCATAGCCCACAAGCTCAATGTGTTGTACGTGACGCACATATAAACACACATGTGACATACACACACCAGCACACCAATGTCTTGTACGTAACGCACATAAAAACACACACAGTCACACACACGTGTCATACACACACAAGCACACCTGTGCCATCCTCACCATCAGGCAACGCATGGTCTGACGCACATAAAAACACACACTCACACACACGAGACATACACTCACAATCACACCAATGTATTATACGTGACGCACATAAAAGCACACAGTCGCACACATGTGACATACGCACACGCACACAAGCACACCTGTACCACACCATCAGGCAAGCTCCCTGGGGCACAAGAAGGATGCTGGATTCCCGCACAGGCGCTTGCGGCAGGAATGACAATGCCTCGGGCATTAATGCTCCTGATCTGGGATGCAGCTGCCTGCAAGGAACAGCAATAGGCACTGTGATCTGGGATGCAGCTGCCTGCAAGGAACAGCAATAGGCACTGTGATCTGGGATGCAGCTGCCTGCAAGGAACAGCAATAGGCACTGTGATCTGGGATGCAGCTGCCTGCAAGGAACAGCAATATGCACTGTGATCTGGGATGCAGCTGCCTGCAAGGAACAGCAATATGCACTGTGATCTGGGATGCAGCTGCCTGCAAGGAACAGCAATAGGCACTGTGATCTGGGATGCAGCTGCCTGCAAGGAACAGCAATAGGCACTGTGATCTGGGACGCAGCTGCCTGCAAGGAACAGCAATAGGCACTATGATGTGTCGAGGGTGTTAATACGCTGGAGGAAATAAACCATTGTGTCTGAAACAGAGGAAAGCTGCCTTTATTAGATCAGTTTTGGTTCTGGGGATTAAGCACGCTACAAAAGATCTCTGCAAAGTGGCCCAGGTTTTGACCTCCTTGTCCTCAGCCACTCCTCAACCGCCCCTACCTGCTCACGCATACCTGCTTATTGGAATCAGGAGGCATTCTCTCAGTCGCCCCTACCTGCTCAAGTATACCTAATAAGTGGGAACATGACTGGCATACTCTAGTCCGTAGTAGGGAGTTTGCTATCTCCCCTTGACCTATGTAATGCGTCAACAATCGTACTCTCCTTTTGACCTTGTTACAATGTTTCATGCAATTCTCATGGGCTGAGGACAAGTAGCCGTGTCCGCACAATACAGATTGTAAGGGCATGAAGTTAGGGCCTAGCTACTTAGGGCCAGATGCATGATGCATGATGCATGACGTTAGAGCCTAGATTCTTAGAGCCTAGCTACTAAGGGCCAGATGCATGATGCATGAAGTTAGGGCCTAGCTACTTAGGGCAGAAGTTAGGGCCTGCTCGCTACTTAGGGCCAGAATGTAAGGGCGTGAAGTTAGGGCCTAGCTACTTAGGGCCAGATGCATGATGTATGAAGTTAGGGCCTACTAGCTACTTAGGGCCAGATGCATGATGCATGAAGTTAGGGCCTAGCTACTTAGGGCCAGATGCATGATGCATGAAGTTAGGGCCTAGCTACTTAGGGCATGAAGTTAGGGCCTACTCGCTACTTAGGGCCAGAATGTAAGGGCATGAAGTTAGGGCCTAGCTACTTAGGGCCAGATGCATGATGTATGAAGTTAGGGCCTACTAGCTACTTAGGGCCAGATGCATGATGCGTGAAGTTAAGGCCTAGCTACTTAGGGCCAGATGCATGATGCATGAAGTTAGGGCCTAGCTACTTAGGGCCAGATGCATGATGCATGAAGTTAGGGCCTACTATCTACTTAGGGCCAGAATGTAAGGGCATGAAGTTAGGGCCTACTCGCTACTTAGGGCCAGAATGTAAGGGCATGAAGTTAGGGCCTACTAGCTACTTAGGGTCAGATGCATGATGCGTGAAGTTAGGGCCTAGCTACTTAGGGCCAGATGCATGATGCATGAAGTTAGGGCCTAGCTATAATTAGGGCCAGATTGTAAGGGCATGAATTTAGGGCCTACTAGCTACTTACAGCCCAGCTACTTCGTAGAACCTTCTTGTGGATAAATCTAAACGAGCTCTTAGATGTGCGCTTGGTCATGTTTGAACCAAGTCAAACACTCATATCAGAGTTGGATATTGTAGGCATATCAGGATTCATAAACAATGCTAAAAATATGCTTTGTAGACGCGAATGCCCAGCACGCACCTGGGCAGTTGTGTGCGGATTCATGGGCAGGCAAACACAGTGAGCCATGCACGCCAGCAGGCATACCGCTAACTCGGGACCTGAGGTCAAGAAAAGCACGCCCAATTGTTGGCAGTGACGATTTGTGTGATTTGGTTAGTTTTTCAGTTGAGGATGTTTTGCCATAGATTGTTGTGCTGAGTCTTATACTTAGCAGTGACAGTGATTTGCTGTGACAAAGAAGAGCACGCATGGTAACATGCAGGGAAAAGGGTGTTCCTAGATTTTTTGCAGTGCTAGGTGCGCCAGTAGGCTCACTTCCTATCTTTGGCAACAACGTGCAATCAGCCTAAAACGCCATCAAACCTGATACTGGTTGTGTGATGAGGGGGGGGGGATCAGAGGAGGTCACCTGACAGAACCAACAAGGCGACCTTGGCTCTCTGCTTCATTTGAACTCACATCTAGCTGGTGCGTCAAAGGCACAATATGTTTGCAAACCTGCAAGCGCTGTCTGTCACCCCATTATAAGCAGAAACTACTCAACTACTCAGGGACCCTGTAAATTAGCGTACTTATTGTGTGCAATTAGCTTTGAGCCTCACAACCAACCTCACGCCACACATTATACATGGGGGATAGCATCATTCGACAGTCCAGTAATCTGAAGAATTGTTACCGTTTGGAAGCATCACGGCCACTGTGCTGCCTCGCCCAAGCTGCCCACAAGCACCCTCAAAGCCGCCGATACCCTGCTGAATGATCGCCTTGAGATCCGCGTGGAAAAGGGGGGCCCTCTGTCTATTGCCATCAAATGGGCAGGGGAAAATGGCAGGTGAGGCCAATGGAGGTGGACATATGGCAGGTAAGGTGTTGATGAAGAGTCGCGCTCGTATGAGGGAGCCTAGGCAGCTGCCGCTGGCAGCAGCAGGGTCGGGCGGCAGGATCGGCTGCTGGATGCGATTCCCAGTTCCCTGTGATCGAGCTTGTTGTATCATGCTAAGTTAGCCATATATGGTCTCTGTGGTGGATTTCTGGTAGTGCTTTCAAGTCGTTGTCAAGTCAATGTACCGAGCAGCTTGGTTTCAATTTAGTTCGTAATAAGCTCGTAATAAATTATATATCCAGGAAACTCGTATCGCTGAAATCGTGACCGGAACAATTCGTTAATGAGGGAACAACGGAAAAACAGATTCGACGTTGTGCTTGTTGCCCAAGACTGTTCTCTTTTAATCGTTCGGTATCTTATCGAAGCTTTCGCCTGATTTGTTTCAATGATACTATACTTATGAAAAATCGGCAAATTGACAGAAAGGGTGCATCGAAGTTGCCCTGTCACGCCCTCTCATTACACCTACCTGCTGTGGCGTACAGGAGCCCTTGGATTCAAATAACAAAGAAGATCGAGAAGGATATATATAGCACCAATGTCCTGTACGGATGTCCGTGAACAAAAACAACCAGCCAGGTAGTGGTACTGGAAGGGCACGTCTGGTATGGGCATGTAGCAGCGGAGTTGACAGATTGCACATGGAGCTTAATAAACAAGTTCTATTTCGCTCGCATCGTGAGATGCATAGGGCTCTGTCATTATTACCAAGGAATAAAAACACTTCAAGAACCTGAGTTCAAGTGTTTCACACTGAACTCATAAGTTTCTTAGCTGTTTGAGAGTCAACACCCAGCGCTTCAAAAGGTTCCAGAGTGCGAGTGACGGAGTCACCACACCTAGGAGGATGACGTGGAGAGTAACTGAGCTCCTTCAAAAGGTGCGGAGGTCTTTGTTCCTTTGTAACGTGCAATAACTCACGCCAATATACACATTCTGATATAAATGGAAGAAAAAGGCAAGATACTGTCTGTTCTGCGATTTATAGATCTCCTGCTAGCTCGGCCAGCTCTAGCCACTTCTCCGTTAAGCTGTCTTCTTCCTCGCTGCACTTCCCCAAGCTCACAGAGCACCGTTCCAGCTGAGCAAAATCGGAGCCGCTCTGCGTGCAGGAGAACAAGAGCGCTAATACTTTAGACGCCAGGGAAAGGAAGGTTATACATGTGTATAAGAGAGAAAGAGCGAGTTTGTTACAAGCGGACCATCTAAACCAAAAAACCGTAAAACCGTTGCACACATTATAAATCCCAAGGAAAATCTCACTATTCGTCCATGCCACTGATTTAGCATGACAAACAGGACACTATCCACATATCCACATAAGGAAAGAACAAAGGCGACCCTTTCCCTCTAATTTAACATTCTTACGCACAGATAACGTGCCTATTAGGCACTGCCTATGCATATTTGACAGCAAAGTCTCTGTATTACAGGTCTTAGAGGAGACCAACACCCTCGACGGCTTGTACACCAATTATTCCTGAATTCACGTCACCATCAAGCACCTCTACAGTAGGTGCTGCTCACCTGCACCAATTGTCGCTCAACTGTAGCAAGTGCTGCTCAATTCTAGTTAGTGCTGCTCACCTGCACCAATTGTCGCTCACCTGTAGTAACTACTGCTTAACTACAGTTAGTGCTGCTCGCCTGCACCAATTGCCGCTCGACTGTAGCAAGTGCTGCTCAATTCTAGTTACTGCTGCTCACTGCACCAATTGTCGCTCACCTGTATTAACTACTGCTTAACTACAGTTAGTGCTGCTCACCTGCACCAATTGCCGCTCTACTGTAGCAATTGCTGCTCAGTTCTAGTTACTGCTGCGCTCCTGCACTACGGGCAGCTCACCTGTGCAGTAACTACTGCTTAACTACAGTAAGTGCTGCTCACCAGCGCCGAGTGCTGCTCACCTGCACCAATTGCTGCGCTCCTGCACAAATTGCTGCTCACCTGCACCAAGTGCTACTCACCTGTGCAGTAACTACTGCTTAACTACAGTAAGTGCTGCTCACCTGCACCAATTGCTGCGCACCTGCACCAAGTGCTACTCACCTGTGCAGTAACTACTGCTTAACTACAGTAAGTGCTGCTCACCTGCACCAATTGCTGCTCACCTGCACCAAGTGCTACTCACCTGTGCAGTAACTACTGCTTAACTACAATAAGTGCTGCTCACCTGCACCAATTGCTGCTCACCTGCACCAAGTGCTGCGCTCCTGCACAAGTGCTACTCGATTCTAGCAAGTGCTGCTCACCTGTAGTAACTACTGCTTAACTACTAGTAAGTACTGCTCACCTGCACCAAGTGCTGCTCACCTGCACCAACTGCTGCGCTCCTGCACCAAGTGCTACTCGATTCTAGCAAGTGCTGCTCACCTGTGCAGTAACTACTGTTTAACGACAGTGAGTGCTGCTCACCTGTGCGAGGGCCACAACCTTCTCGTTCAAACTTGTCCGTAACTTCTCCAGCTCCTCCATACGCTTACACAGCTTTTTATACTCCTGCTGCTCTGCCCAGCTCAGCTTACGTCCAGGCTTGGATGCAGCGGGCTCTGTGTGTGTGCGTGTGTGTGTGTGCGTGTGTGTGTGTGTGTGTGTGTGTGTGTGTGTGTGTGTCTGTGTACTCCTGCTGCTCTGCCCAGCTCAGCTTACGCCCAGGCTTGGATGCAGCGGGCTCTGTGTGTGTATGTGCGTGTGCATTGATGTGAAATGATCATTGAGTGCTTCTATACGCGCTTGCCTGCTGCTCTGCCCGGCTATGCGATATATAAAAATGTAGAGAGAGAGAGAGAGAGAGAGAGAGAGAGAGAGTGAGAGAAAGAGAGAGAGAGAGAGAGAGAGAGAGAGAGAGAGAGAGAGAGAGAGAGAGAGAGAGAGAGAGAGAGAGAGAGAGAGAGAGAGAGATTAAGGGATTGAGGGGAAAGGATGAAGAAAAGAAACAAACCATGCAATAGTTCCCGCGGAACAAAGGTTTTTAAAACTATAACTAATTTGCAATAGCCATAAACTGACTGACACTCATCTACACACGCATACACATACCCGCACACTAAAGTGCACGTGCACACGCTGAAGCACACACATACACACACTTTTGAACCGCCCACCGCCCACTGCCTCCCCCCTTCACACGCACACCAACATCCACCTCTGCACCTGCATCCACACACCTACCCACAACCACGTAATTTCACACACATACACATACACACTTGCACACTTGCACACACACATACACACAACAGCACACACGCACACACCCATGCACCCAAAGCGCAAACAAGCAAAAATACACCTTCAAACACAAAAACAAACACAAACACACACATAAACACACACACACATGCAAAAATACACATTCAAACACAAACACAAACACAAACACAAACACACGCACACACACACACACACACACACTCGCTGCTACCAAAGGTACTCACTCGCTGGTGCATCCATGACTGCTGTCGCTGCCTTTGATGAAGACTGCTGTTGCCTGCTACTTGCACCTGTGTGTGTGAGTGTGAGTGTGTGTGTGTGTGTTTTGTGTGTGTGTGTGTGTGTGTGTGTGTGTGTGTGTGTGTGTGTGTGTGGCGTCAGAGATTACATGGTGTCCTTTTGGTGTGTGTCCTTGTACATGTGTGCGTCTCTCTGTGTGTGTGTGTGTGTGTGCGTGTGCGTGTGTGTGCGTGTGTCTGTGCGTGCGTGTGTGCGTGATAGAGGTGGTGTGAGTTTGCGCACATGTAAGTGTGTTAACATGTACACAGTGTGCTAACATGTACATATGGCGCGTATGTAGGGTTGGCCAAAATTATACATACATACATACATATACGGTGTATATACGGTGGATATCAGAGGTGGTCGACGGAGCAAAAGTCCTGAAAATGTTCCTTTTTCGATGCAAATCGTGTTTGAATAACATACCTAGATGTTTCATGAAGTTTAAGGCCAAATGGACTACCCCAGTGGTCTGAGCAGAAATTCAGTTAAAATTTTGGCACTGAATGTTTACGTATTGAGCCACCACAGTCTACCCAGGGCCTCTTTTCAACTCAAAACATGACAGGAGTACTTTTTTTATGATCAGGAATCGTTTGACATGCTGAAAACGGATTTGGTGGAACTTGGTTTTCCACCCTTTTTGGTACCCCTTTTGCTGATTTTTTTCAGGGAATGGGCCAAAATGGGGTACCTGGCCAACTACTGCCACGTTTTGCCTCATTTCTTTTGCAGTGATATTCTGTATTAGTGTGTAGACTGTTCATATAAAAATGACACAAATCGGGTCAGTTGGTGGTGAGATATGACAGATTGGTGGTGAAAAGTGGGGTTCAAAACGCGGGCAATTAGACGTGTGCGCCGCTACTTGCAGTTATTAAGCTCAGGGAATTTCAGTACATCTGGGTACTAAGCTTAGAAGTTGCCAGCTGGGGCACCCATACTCTGGGAACAATTCAAAAGTACCCCTTTTTCAGTCCTCCGTCGACCACCTCTGGGCGAATATACGGTAGTTTTAGCAGAGGGGAATTGCCGTAAATACGGCCATATACGGTGTGCATGCACGCTTCTGGCCAACCCTACGTGTACGCAGTGATACTTGAATGCTCAATTCACTCAAGAACACACCTATCGGGATGATATATGTGTATTTTTGTGCGAGTGTGTGCATGTGTGTGTGCGTGTGTGTGTGTGTGCGTGTGTGTGTGTGTGTTTGTGTGTGTGTTTGTGTGTGCGTGTGTGTGTATGTATGTGTGTGTGTGTGTATGTGTGCCAGTCACACAACCTACCGTTTGATTCCACCTTGCTGCCGCTCCTGCTGCCGTCCCCACTTCCACCGCCATTGCTGCTGACCCCATTTGATGATGAAGCAGATTGCTGCTGCTGCTGCTGCTGCTTGGAGTCTTGGATCTCTAACTGACGCAATATCTGAGCCTCCTCTGCCCTCTCCTCTGCCACCATCTCCAGGTACTGCACACACACACACACACAAATACACACAAGGAGTTTCAACGACGGTGCACAAATACACACAAGCACACACAAGGAACTTCAACGACGGTGCACAATACACGCATACAAATACACACAAGGAACTTCAACGACGGTGCACAGCTGCTACAGAAACGTGCAAGTAGTCTTAATGGGAGTGCATGGCAACCAGGCGGGTGCACAGTTTCTTAAAGGGATATCTTAGGACCTCTTAGGAATGGGTTAGGGTTTAGGTGACCTAATTTAGGTCACCCTTGCAGGTATTGTGTTTTGTTGTGATTAATCAACAACAGCTTTAGAGCAAGAGGACATGTTGGTCCATGAAACGGGCCGAGCAGCATGTATAGGGTTGGCCAGAACCGTATATATACGTATATATACACCGTATATTTGGTTATTTCCAAGCCAAAGATACCGTATGTACACCGTATATATATGGTTCTGGCCAACCCTAAGCATGTATGGAAATGCTGCCTCCTGGAGGAATGATCATTTCAGGCTGACTGAAAGTGCTGAAGTGCACACTGTACTGACACGACTCTGTGTGTTTTAAAATGCAAAAGTGCACACTGTACTGACATGACTCTGTGTGTTTAAATTGCAAAAGTGCACACTGTACTGACACGACTCTGTGTGTTTTAAGTGCAAAAGTGCACACTGTACTGACACGACTCTGTGTGTTTTTAAGTGCAAAAGTGCACACTGTACTGACACGACTCTGTGTGTTTAAAAAGCAAAAGTGCACACTGTACTGACACGACTCTGTGTGTTTTAATTGCAAAAGTGCACACTGTACTGACACGACTCTGTGTGTTTTAAAGTGCACACGTGCACACTGTACTGACACGACAGTGTGTTTTAAAGTGCAAAAGTGCACACTGTACTGACATCTGTTATATGTTCTGACCTCTGTGAGTTTAAAGGTGCAAAAGTGCACACAGTTGCGTGTGTACTGACCACTGTGTGTTTTTGACTATGTATTTTAATTGCAAAAGTGCACACTGTACTGACACCTCTGTGTGTTTTTGACCTCTGTGTTTTCTCAGGTGCAAAAGTGCACACAGTTGCGTGTGTACTGACCACTGTGTTTTTGACCTCTGTGTGTTTTAAAGTGCAAAAGTGCACATTGTACTGACACCTCTGTGTGTTCTGACCTCTGTGTGTTTCAAGGTGCAACAGTGCACACAGTTGCGTGTGTACTGACCACCGCGCGTTTTTGACCTTTACGTATTTAAAAGTGCAGCAGTGCACACAGTTGCGTGTTTAGTACTGACCTCGCCATAGGGCCCCTCAAACAATCGCACAAGCCCATCTCCCTTCACCACCATCAGCCTGTCGGCTACGTTGTCCATGAACGCCCTGTGTGCACACAGAGGCAAACGATTTGAGCGTGCAAACAGGGACAAACAGTTCAAGGGGCACATGAGGAGCGGTGTGAGTGTGGACGTCAGACCTAGGTATGAAGACACAGCCGTGTTGTCATGTACCCTGTGTGGATGAATTCACAAAAAACACATAAAAGAGAGGTGTGCGTGTGGAAAACGCCAGGTGTGGCGCACAAAGGCAAACAGTTTGGGCGTGCGCACAGGGACAAACAGTTCAAGGGGCACATGAGGAGCGGTGTGAGTGTGGACGTCAGACCTAGGTATGAAGACACAGCCGTGTTGTCATGTACCCTGTGTGGACGAAAAACAAATAAAATAAAGGTGTGAGTGTGGAAAACGCCAGGTGTGGCGCACAAAGGCAAACAATTTGGGCGTGCGCACAGGGACAAACAGTTCAAGGGGCACATGAGGAGCGGTGTGAGTGTGGACGTCAGACCTAGGTATGAAGACACAGCCGTGTTGTCATGTACCCTGTGTGGATGAATTCACAAAAAACACATAAAAGAGAGGTGTGAGTGTGGAAAACGCCAGGTGTGGCGCACAAAGGCAAACAATTTGGCGTGCGCACAGGGACAAACAGTTCAAGGGGCACATGAGGAGCGGTGTGAGTGTGGACGTCAGACCTAGGTATGAAGACACAGATGTGTTGTCACGTACCCTGTGTGGACAAAAACACAAAAAACAAATAAAATAGAAGTGTGAGTGTGGAAAACGCCAGGTGTGGCGCACATGAACACTCTGTGTGCACACAGAGACAAACAGTTCAGGGGCAATGTGTGAAGGCACAGGCCATTCTGTCAGACGCCCGGTGCGGACGAAACACACACACAAAAAACACATAAAAGAGAGGTTTGAGTGTGGACACTAAGTGTGGAGAGGGGGTGTGAATATGTATGCAGGGTGCAGCAGCTACGATATCTCCATGACCGTCTTGCATACAGACAACAGACTTTTTTTTGTCTTTCTGAGCTTATGGATTTATTTGTGGCTGGCCGAGACCAGTCAGCAGCCGATCAGCCAAACAACCTGGCTGAAGGTCACCCCCCATTGTAACCATTGTAACCATTTTCTTTCTGAGCTTATGG
>Ga0307968_1003212_pt1 | contig 13588 bp, 15 predicted proteins | sample OrgLakmetagen650_FD_201834 | JGI IMG/M metagenome (GOLD analysis project Ga0307968, IMG submission 201834) | Saline water microbial communities from Organic Lake, Antarctica - #650 | ecosystem: Environmental > Aquatic > Non-marine Saline and Alkaline > Saline | place: Antarctica: Organic Lake... | reverse complement strand
AGAGCCATCGATAGGTATATAAATGGGTCGCATTGGGGGGGGCTCCAGTTTTTTTCTGGGCCACTCCCACGGAATTGTAAGCATATCATCGGAATTCTCAGCTCAAGCCCAGTCGATTGGAACCCTTTTTGAGTATATTGGGTAAAAGGGGGGGTCTGTGGACATTTCCAAAAGTCAGAGGCACACACACTCGGTGCAGGCCGCGGGTTGAGTCAAAGCTAATGAAACAGCAATTACCCCAAACTTACAGGATTGTGCCAGCATGAGATAGTCAGTGGAATCCTGAAGAAATAGAAGCAATGTGAAACTGTGCAAGCCAATTATGGGTGCTTGGTAGGTCACGTGTGCATGGGCGTCCGTATCTCAGTTTTTGTCCCACAACTCTGCGGCACTATAGTTTCAGGTATTGATGAGTATGCAGATGGATGCAGAATTCCAAAAGGAGTAGAATGGTACCCTTTTTTGTCTGGTGGGGGCGGGCACTGGAAGGGGGGGTTGGGGGGTGGGTGGTCCCTCAGGGGTGTCCACCCCAAAAAGTACACGTGTCGTCCAAAATAAATAAAAGAACACCCTCCTGACAATTCCACCAAATCCGTTTTTCAGCATGTCAAACAATTCCTGATCATAAAAGAATTACTCCTTCGTGTTTTGAGGTGAGAAGAGGCCCTGGGTAGAGTGTGGTGGCTCAATACGTGAACATTCAGTGCCAAAATCTAACTGGATTTGGCCAGACCACTGGGGTAGTCCATTTGGCCTCAAAGTTCATGAAACATCTAGTTATGTGATTTAAACACGGTTTGCATCGATAAAGGAACATTTTCAAACTTTTGCTACGTCGACCACCTCTGGAATCTTGACCACGCATACCATACTTCATCTCAAACGAACTTACACCGCCCTTCACTCCCTCTGCCTGTGCCCTTATTCAACAACAGAATCTTAACCACGCTTGCCATGCTTCACTCCAAGAAAAAACTACCACCACCCCACCCCTCATTCACTGATCACCGCCTATTCCATCTCCACGCTTGTTCTCAAATGACTAACAGACCAAACCCTGCCAAACTCTATCTTGCACCACTCACGTCGCTTGATCTTACCTGCTCATTCTGTGCCTGCTGCTCCTTGTCCTCCAACACCACACGCCGTGCCCTCTAGCGCACGTGCTATACACACCACTCCAATTGTTTAGATCTCACCTGCTCTGTGCCTGCCGCTCCTCGTCTTCCAACATCGTCAGCCGCGCTCGCAACTCGTGCCCCTCCAACGCACTCTCCAGCTCAGCTATGCGTGCTCGAAGCGACACCTCACTGGTGCGTAGCTGTAGGGCATCGCGCGTGTCTGAGCAGTACACTGTGAGCACGTCGACAAAGGCCTGCGCATACATAAAGGCGTCTCGCTTGTCTGAGCAGCACACCGTGAGCACGTCGACAAAGGCCTGCGCATACGTAAGGGCGTCTCGCGTGATTGAGCAGCACACCGTGAGTACATCGACAAAGGCCTGCGCATACATAAGGGCGTCGTGCGTGATTGAGCAGCACACCGTGAGCACGTCGACAAAGGCCTGCGCACACACACACATGTTGGCAGCCAGGCATTGCTCCTATGCACAACATGTACGTGAAGGTGAGTATGCGTGTGCCTGTATGTGTGTGCACGGGTGCCTGTATGTGTGTGTATGCCTATAAGTGTGTGCACGGATGTCTGTATGTGCGTATGTGTGTGCGTGCGTGTGTCTGTATGTGTGTGTTTGTGTGCGTGTGTGTGTGTGATCACAGCACCTCACTCCTGCAAATCCGTTATATGTCGCACGTGTTTGAGCAGCACGCTGCAAGCACGTCTACAAAGCACGCCTACCTTTGAATGCATGTAAGTAACAGGTCTGGAATCTTTTGAGGTGCTGTTAAGTGTCTGAAGCCAAAACTGATTTTGTGCGTATATCTCCCAGACAAGCTTCATCTCGTTGGCTCCATACATAGGCCACATCTCCCCGATGTAGATGGCCCTCAAATGTATGGTCATGTATGAGGTCCCCCTATTTTACATCTTTCCATTGCGTAGGAGATATGGGCCCAAAGGCACCTGCTGTTCTAGCTTCTGTTTTAATATGATTCATCAACATCATCGAGCCCAATGCACCAAATTTGCCATTGGTTCCCTTTTTGTTCGCCTTTATAGCTGAAAGTATTCCTACCTTTTACATGCATACCAGCGTCACGCATAAGCCATTAACATAAACCAAACAACTAAAGAAGTACTCTCTGTATGACACTGTTGTATGCTACCTCGCACATTTTTGCGTGTATGAATACGGTCCCATGACTGTTTTTGTCAGGGTTGTTCAGTTCGGGGTTCAGTAAAAAGTTTAAATTCTCAAACTTTCACGCATTTCAACGTACCCTTAAAATGCCATTTGTGAGCTACTAAAAGTTTGTCAAACTGTAAGTCCTTTTTTCGAATTTTTGGGTCTGAAATTGCAGCCCAAAATGCAGGAGAAAGAGCCTTAAATGGCCGTCAAACGTTCTATCTTTTGTGCAATGATAAATTGTAAAATATTATATACAATTAGGACAATTTAAGTATGTTTTGGGCGAGTATGACCACAGAATCCAGCAAAATCCTCCATTTTTGAAATTGCACATCAAACTGCTCGAACAGTTCGATGGCTCTAGAACTTTCACGAACTTTATCGAACCCTAGCTCCCAGAAAACGAACTTAACAACCCTGGTTTTTGTGCTCCTTGATGGTGTGCATGTTCGTATCCCATTTTTCCCCCTCTACAGCCATGCCTGTCCCCGTACTCCATCCATGGAGTTGGGCAGTCCTGTAGTAGTTTGTTTGACCCATCTAGGGTGGTTTGTTGTGTTGTATAATTACGTCCACCTAGATCCACCTAAACCCGGCCAGTCCTGATGTATCTTTAATTCATGCACAGCCATAACTCCATCGAGGGCTAGCCACCCCAGCTGCACTTTTTAAAGCAGTTTGCAAGTATACTGCAAATGAAACCCTCGCATGTGACCTCCTCCTCTGCTGACACACACACAAATACATACACCACATACACACACAAACACAAGCACACACACACTCTCCATTCCCACCCTGCACATGACCCCCCCACTCACTTGCAAGTCACAGATGCGACCCTTGCTTGCTGCTTCGGCTGCCTTTGCTGCTTCCAGCTCCTGAGCCTGTGAGGGGGAGGAGAAAAGAGTAGGGCTTTGGATAGAGTGTAGCAGTAGGATAGAGTAGTGCTCAGGATGGAGTAGGGGTGTGGATATGCGCGTGCTATTAATGATTGCTGCAGAGATTCCTTCTCGCCAATAACCTTACAGACTCTAAATGGCATGCAACGGTATGTGTTATGTGTGTGGGTGGGTTGTGTGTGCCTGTGTGTGCATGTGCTACGCATGATAACATCTCACATGAGTGGTACCACATTCCTCAAGAGGTCTAATATCCTTTTGAGGGGGGGGGGGGGGAATTGAGGGTGGAGCCTTGTAGATGCACAAGTGTGAAAGGCTCAAGTGAAAGGAGAGGAGGGGGAGGAAAGGGCAGCAGCAGCAACAGGGGCCACCAGCAGGAAATGTGTTTGACGCTTCAAAAGTGACTGTCGCATACACTGTGTGCTCTTTCATCCCTAGCCTCAAGCAAGACAGAACACACATTATTCTGACCAACCCCATGCTCTTGCGTAAATCACGAATCATGGTATAGCTCTGTTGCTGCCTTGATCCTTGTCTGAACAAAGGCCTGCTTCTGGGTTTGGTCAAGGATCTGGGTCTGATTACTGGGTTGGATCAATGGGTTTAATCAATCATCTAAGTTTGATCAAGGATCAATGGCCTTGATAATTATCTGAACAAAGGCCTGCTTCTTGGTTTATCAAGGATCTGGGTCTGATTACTGGGTCGGATCAATGGGTTTAATCAATCATCTAAGTTTGATCAAGGATCAATGGCCTTGATAATTGTCTGAACAAAGGCCTGCTTCTGGGTTTGACCAAGGATCTGGGTCTGATCAATGGGTTAGATCAATGGGTTTGATCAATCATCTGGGTTTGATCAAGGATCAAAGGCCTTGCTGCCGAACGAAAGCCTGCTGCTGGGTTCAATCGAAGCTTTGCGGGCTTGAATGAAGAAAGCCACAGATTTTAACGCACGACATTTAACGTGCATCGTGGCATACCTGCAGCAGTGAAGGCCTGCTGCTGTTAACTGTGCAGCAGCAATGCAGCAGCATAAATGACATGCACAGGCACACACACACTCACACACACACACTCTAGTACCCTTAAGCACACACACATACACACACAAACACACACACACTCACGCAGCTGTAGGAGAGCATGCGGTAGCACCTTGCGTCAATTGTGGCGCTCACAGCAGCGAGTGCCTGCTGCTGCCTTTGCAGGTTTTAGCTTTATGCAAAGAACATGGTTGTGCGTGAGGCGTTTGTTGTGTGGCACAACTGCTGGGTGACTGCCTGCTGCCCTTAAGCTGTCCATGTGCATGAGAGCACACAGTGTGTTGCCTTGTGTCAATTGTGGCATGCGTACTGCAGTGAGGGCCTACTACTGCCTTAAAAAATCAAAGTGTCACTCAGTATAAAAAGGATCGGGGGGGGCCGCACAGAGTGGTGTTTAGTAGTGGCATACCTGCTGGGTGAAGGTCTGCTGCTGGCGTCCCAGCTGCTGCTGCGCAGCCTCGCTAGCAGAGCGAGACCGAGCAAGTTCAAGGGCGGCTGCGTCTAACTGGCTTTGGGGAATCTGCGTGCGCGCGTGGGTTATGTGCATGTGTGCGTTTTCTAGTGCGCTTTTGGCCCCAAACCCTGAGGTTTTAATGGCTTCCACAATGTGTGTGAAAAAACGAGAAGAGCTGCTGCTGTGCTTTCGCAAGTGTGGAAAACAGCTGTGTGACGTGTTTAAAACGACACTCTCTCGCAGGAGCCACCATTTGGCGCCAGCTCCGGTGCCATGTACATCCTTCGGATGGCTTGGGCAACAGGCTCCTAGGTCTAAGAGTTTGTGTAATCATTAAAGCAGCAGGCTCTTAGATGTGATGACTTCAATGATGGCTTCCATATTTGGCGAAATCCGATCACGCAGAGACATACCTAACTTTGCACCACAACTCATGCCTACAGTAAGGTCACCCCCCACAGCATAGACCATCCAGACCTCCCTTGACTGCACCAGCTTTGACACGACAGTATAAGTATAATGCAAGAAGCTTATATGCTGGAGCACAGGTGGATTGGAGCAAGTTTAGCGACTGGTTTTTTCCCCGCCAAGTTACGGCAAAATGGGTGCAAAACAGGTGGAGGGCCACATAACCCCCATCCCAGCAGCCAACTTCTATGCTATAAAGCTCAAACATGTTTATAAACATGCTCGTACAGCCTGGGTGAGGCAATGGGGTTTGTTGGATAGTTCATTGGCAGAAAAATAAACGGCAGAGCTTAGAGTGTGCCACCTTCGGAGTTCATTGTATAGTTAAATAAGTTCAGAAAATTTAGAATCTGAACGGCAGACCTTAGGGTGTGCCGCCCGTGGGGACAGCCGTGTAATTTCATGTGAAAGAACGTGAGCCTTAAGGTGTATCGTATGTTGCACGCATGGATGGCTATCTAACAGGCTTTTGAGAACCTCAAGGCATGTCATTACGAGTCAGGTGCACAAATGTGTTTCATCATTGCACACACCAGCGCAGCTGCATCAGTACGCACACCAGCGCAGCTGCATCAGTGCGCACACCAGCGCAGCTGCAACAATGCACACACCAGCGCAGCTGCATCAGAACACACACCAGCGCAGCTGCATCAGTGCGCACACCAGCGCAGCTGCATCATTGCACACACCAGCGCAGCTGCATCAGTGCGCACACCAGCGCAGCTGCATCAGTGCACACACCAGCGCAGCTGCATCAGTGCACACACCAGCGCAGCTGCATCAGTGCACACACCAGCGCAGTTGTTCCATAGCTATTGTGCAGCGCTTTTCCCCATTTTCATCCAAACAACCGTGTTCAAGTAGCTGATGCCGTGGCAGAAGCTGGTGCACAATGGCTATGCACTCACCATACACGCATAAACAAGCACGGACACACACAAGCACACTCACATGCATACGCATGCAAGCACACATATGTATGCATACGTACATGTGACTGTGATGCGTACATGTGACTGGGCCAACCCTATATGCATACGTACATGTGACGTTATGCATACTACGTACATGTGACTGAACTGCAAACCCACAAACACCTCACCTTAGCCAGCTGCAACTCCTTCTCTTTCAGCTGCACCGCCGCTTTCAAGGAGCTGATCATGGTGTGTAGCTCAGCCACGGTCTGGCTGTTGCCCAGTCTAGCACGCTCCTATAATCCAGGCACAGACAGAGTAGAGATGTAATAAAGCGTGACAGAGACCAGCTGGTCAGGAATGGTGTGCAGCTTGGCCAAGGTGTGGCTGCTGCCCAGTCTAGCACGCTCTTACAATCCAGGCACAGACAGAGTAGAGATGTAATAAAGCATGACGAAGACCAGCTGGTCAGGAATGGTGTGTAGCTTGGCCAAGGTGTGGCTGTTGCCCAGTCTAGTTCGCTGCTACAACCCAGGTGCAGACAAAGGAGCGCACAGACACGAATGAGCGCACGACAAGGATAAGCTGGTCAGAGTGGTGTCAGTCATGGTTTGTGAGGTAAAATCACTTAAGGAGGAAATTAGTGTTGCAAACATACGCGGACTGCTGCCACCCCCTAGCCTGGCTACCAGGCCTCGTACACAGAGCCAAGTCTTTCTGTGAAGTAGATATTGCATTTCCCAAAGGGAGTGCTTTGGCTATACCGAGGCTTGATAGATCACCACCCTGCGTGGGCCAATTATATCTGGCAAACAAACAAGGCTTACATTTTTGGGGCCAATTATTGGGCCAATTATTGGGCCAATTGTATCTGACAAACCCACAAGGCTTACATTTTTAGTGCACTCTGGGAATGTGTCCGCCGCCCATCGATTTCAACAAAGATCACAGCTCTGAGTACTCAAGAAAGTTGCAACAGATCCCTTCCATTTTTAATCAGGTTAACGCCTATAAAACTGCACCCACACTTCACATACACCCACCACCCTCCCGTAGCAGTATCAGCTTTTAAATACTTCTCACTCCAGTTAGTACTCATTACATGTTGCACAACTGCTTTTCACCCGTAGCCACACCCACACCCACACCCACACCCATCTCATAATTCATAACCATACCCATACCCGCACCCACACCCACACTCAAATCTGCACCCACACCCATACCCATACCAACACCCTCAACTGCACTCACACCCACACTCAAACCCACGCCCACAAGCCCACACCCACACCCACACCCACACGCACCTGCTGCAGAATGAGCTCCAACTCGTCCCTTGCCCGTTCAACTTCCCCCTTAGCCACCGAAAGCGCCTGCCACCGACCATCTTGCTCACGCACTCGGAGGTGCAGCTGGGCTTCTCTCTACAACAACAGAATTAGGTGCAGCAGCAGCTGGGGTTTGAAGGAATGCCTCTAAAACGTTTGCTTGCACACTCGGATGAGCAGCAGGGCGACTTTCTGCAGCAACGGAAGTGAAAGCAGCTGGCAGCAAAGTTAGCACGTGCCACAGAGATTATTGCACGAGCACTTGAGACTTCGCTGCTGTGGGGTCTCTTTGGGTTGGTCTAAATTAGGTTGGTCTAGGTTGGTTTAAATAGGTCTCTGCAATGGCACACAAGGGTTTAGCGGCAGGCAGCAAGACAAACGAGCAACGCTAAACACTCTTGCTTGTGCGTGTGCAGTTAGATTTTTCTCCGATAATAAAAATAAGAGCTTGCAGGCAGCATATTTCTCATGCTCTACCAACCAAAACAAACTCCCCACCGACCAATAAAGAGGCTCACCTGCTCCACCAACCAAAACAAACTCCCCACCGACCAACCAAGCTGCTTTTACCCTTTAGTAAAAAACTCTGGCGAGGGTGGAGCATCAGCTCGATGCCAATCCTCAACAAGCATATTTGTTTCATCTTTCTGCTTTTCAATTTTAAAAATCCACGCAGCGCAATCAGCGGTGTGTAATTTGCATTGTCCACAGCAGCAACCTCCTCGTTAGCAGGCCCGGCGTTCACAGAGGCCCAAATGCAACTTTTATAGGCAAATACAGAATTCAATTTTGTCATCTACCACAGTTTCCTGCATAATGCAAGTAAAATCCATGCCACACCTGGCAAAAGCCTTGTATTATATCTGCTGGTCCTGTCGCACTTTCACAAACCACACAGCAAGTGTCCACACTGCGCTCAGCCTGCATCACCAACCTCACACATTGAGCACGCACACTGCCTTGCCAGCAGATCTCACTCTAGCAAGGGCAATACAACAGTTAACTCGTCAGGTGATGTAGCAACATGCACTATTTGACAGTACCTACAAGCACACCTCGAGGCCTAGATTACTGCTCCCTGAGCGCATGCAGCTTACCAGCTGAATTGGCCTGGATGATGCAAACAAATTGCAACGCACACGGTCTGAGGTAAGCGCAGTGGGCCACAGTCTGAGGTAAGCACAGTGGGCCAGGATCTCATACCTGAGCGCATGCTGAATTGGGCTGGATGAAGCCAACAAATTGCAACGCACACAGTCTGAGGTAGGCACAGTGGGCCAGGATCTCATACCTGAGCGCATGCTGAATTGGGCTGGATGAAGCCAACGAATTGCAACGCACACAGTCTGAGGTAGGCACAGTGGGCCAGGATCTCATACCTGAGCGCATGCTGAATTGGGCTGGGTGAAGCCAACAAATTGCAACGCACACAGTCTGAGGTAGGCACAGTGGGCCAGGATCTCATACCTGGGCACATGCAGCCTTGTCGGCAGATCTCGCTTCGGCTATGTCACGCTCACGCATTGCAGCCTCCACTTCTCTACCCTGCGCGCAGTTAAGGTGCGAGTGTGACTGAGCACATCACGCTGCCTTTTAATTGAAGCGTGAGGGCAGAGTTACACAACCGTGGTAATTTCATGTTCGTGCGTTGCAGCCTCCGCCTCTATACCCTGCACGAATGATGCGTGTTTTATGTTGGCATTTAGAGCAAAGCTGAGAGGCAACACAACCTTGGGAGCCCGGACTGCTGCTATAACAGAGCCAAGCCCCATTCACAAACAACACAATGGTCACGGTGTATAACATGAGAATAGGAACACCCTTACAGCCCAGACTGCTGTTATATCAGAGCCAAGCCCCATTCACAAACAACACAATGGTCACAGTGTAAAACATGAAAATAGGAATACCCTTACAGCCCAGACTGCTGTAACATCAGAGCCAAGCCCCATTCACACACAACACACAACACAATGATCACGGTGTATAACAGCAACACTGACCCCAAACGCCAGCTGCCTCTGCAGCCTGCCCAGCCCTGCACGGGACACAAATGCTCATGCGACTTATCGTAAGCGCCACGAGTCTAACACACACAACTCACCCTCAAGGCTAATTGCTCCTGCAGCCTGTCGATCTCTGCCCTTGCTAGCTGGTACATACGTGTGCCGGGCACCCACGAGCTGTCATCAGCCACTCGTGCCAGTGCCTCTTGCAGCTCCCTATAAATCAATTGGGCGTACAAAGAACACAGGCTTATACGCACAAGTGAGGGTGTGTATGTTGCATGTGTGAACGTTGGGGAGGGGGGAAGAAGAGGGTGCGTGTGTGTGCGTGTGTATGCGTGAGCGCACACGTGCTGGGTATCAGCTACGCATGTTAACACCTTACAATTTATTGTTGCTAAGATATAGCGCATTTCTTGTAGCAAAAATACATCTTAAACAACAAATGTAACTGTGTGTGTGTGCATTACCTCTTGCGCATTCTCACACAAGCTGTGCTGCAACACGTAGATCGTGCTTACATACACGCACACACACGCACACAGACACACACACCTGCTTGTTTTCATGTGCTGCTCCCGCTCAGTTTCTAGCTCGTTTGTCCGTTTTTGCAGCAGCAGCTGCAGCTCTTGCAGCTCGTCTACCACGTCTGCTGAGGCCTGTGGGGTTCACAGTTTGAAGCAGGGCTACTAAACTTAGACAGGTGGGCAGGTTGTTGGTGGTAGGTTAGATAACCAGGTGGTAATTGGGAGGCATGGCTGGTGAGAAAGATATGGCGTTTATCTGGGTTTCTGTAGGCATTTGGGTGGTAGTTGGGGGGTATTGCCGTGGTGAAAAAGGTATGGCGTTAGAACCTGTCTTGACCTGCTCAAGTTAGTTGCTTAGTTAGTTGCTTAGTTAGTTGCTTAGTAAGTTGCTTAGTAAGTTAGTTGCTTAGAAGTTCAGGCGTTTCTACTTGTGCCTGTACTGACTGAGTATAGGCACATGCTTGTTCGTCAGAACAAGTCTCTACGAAAATTTTCCGACCACACACCACCTCCTTCACTGATGGCAACCCCTAAAAAGTGATTTCTAGATATCATGATGCGTATATATATATATTTTTTTCCCTCTGTTTTCATTACAAACCTTGCATCGCACAGTGCACACACCAGCCACACCAGCTCGTTTCCTTGGGTTTGCAATGGCTTGTGCACGTTCTTTCAGTGAAGGGTGGGCTTTGACAACCAGGACAACCAATAGGCCAGGGAGCATGCTTGTGCTGGCGCCTACAAAATACTCGGCAATATTAGAAGTATGAAATTTGGCTTACTTGGGCCTGCTCCTGGCTGCACCCAGACCGGGGGAGGTGCAGTGCACAGGGACTTGTGCATTTGGCCACCAACACCACGACACTTTAGAGGAAAGGAAAGGGAAGGTTGGCTAACTGCGGCTGGGCCTTCTCTTGGCTGCACCCAGGCCAGGGAGCATGCTTGTGCTAGTGCCTATCAACTACAACAGTGTTAACACTAAGCTTGGCCACCTTGGGCCTGCTCCTGGCTGCACCCAAACCAGGGAGTGTGGAGCGCATGCAGTGGCGCATGATTACTAGAAAGCTTACCTCTGCTGCTGCTGCTGCTGCTGCTGCTGCTGCTGCTGGTGATGGGCACAGTGAGGAGGCAGCACGCAATCCACAAATTGCCACACAGGTGCCCCTCATTGTCATTCTACACTTTCATCGAGCGAGTGCATGGCTTACCTGTGCTGCCGCTGCTGGGCATGGTGTGGAGGCTGCACCCGGCCCAGGAGTCCCCATCGCCACTGCTGCTGGCGTGGAAGGCGGCTGCAAAGTTGCTGCTGCCGCCGCCTCCTTGGCCGCAAGGTCGCTGCTGCTCCTCATGGTAAATAGCTTGCGCTGCACGTTGCTCAACTCCTGCTCCGCATCCGCCAGCTCATTCTGCAGCTTCTTGATCTGCTCCTGGCCCTCCAGCCACCTGTCGTCCGAGGCTTGCAGCTGCGCAGTGAGGGTGCGGTGCTGGGCGGCTTGCTTGTTCACCTGTGTGTGTGGATGTTGTGTGTATGTGTGTGTATGTGTATATGTGTGTATGTGTATGTGTGTGTACGTGCGTATGAGTTGTTTGTGTAAATGTGCGCATGTGTGTGTGTGTGTGCCTGTGCATCTGTGTCCAAGACTCCAAAGCCACCTGTCATGCAGGAAAACTTCCAACCCCGCAGATACCTGTGCCTGTAACCTGCTGACAGTCTGCTGGTGTTGCAGTTGCCCCTGTGGGGGCTGATGATGCTCCTCCTTAATTTCTCCCTGCTGTAGCTCATCCTCCTGCTGCTGCTGCTGCTGCTGCTGCTGCTGCTCCTGCCGCTGCGCGTGGTTGATGTGCTTGAGGAGGTGCGCCAGGTGACCCTTGGTGCTGTTTGCACGCGCCACCAAACGCTGCTCCACCTCGCACTGCTCCTTCTCCATCTGCTTGCACCCGTCCGCCACTTCCTTGATGGAGCGGGCATCCCCCCCGGCAAGCAGGCAGCGCAGGAAGGGGTCGGATATGCTGGCAGGAAGGGGAAGTGCTGCACCCCCCTCCCCACCACCTGTCCCGTTCCTCTCAGCACCAACTCCAGAGGGGGAGGGGGGCAGGGCTGCGGCCACGCACAGGTGCTGCAGGTCATGTGATAGCTCCTCCCACAACCTGTTCACGCACAGGAGGTTGCGCGCATACTCCTGCTCCTTGCCCTCAAAGGTAGAGAGCTTGTCCTGGAGGAGCTTGTGCTCACGCCGCTTCTCCTCCAGCTGGGCGCTGAGCTTGGCGTTTGTGTGGGAAAGGAAGGAGGTCCTGTCCATGACTACAACTTGTAGGGGCTTGGCAGGGCTGCTATTCCACTACCAGGACCTGTGTGTGTGTGTGTGTGTGTGTGTGTGTGTGTGTGTGTGCGCATGCGCGCATGAATGTATGTATGTGACAATATAAACGTACATATGCGTGCGTGCGCACGTGTATGTTTGTATATGTATCTGTGTATTTATGGGTGTTGTACGTGCGTGCGTGAATACATGTATGTGACAACATGCTCATACAAATGCAAGCGTGCACACGTTCGTGTGTGTGTGCGCGTGCATGCGTGCACGTGAATTTGTGAGTATATGTGTGTGTGCACGTGTGTGTGTGTGTGTGCGCGTTTGCGTTTGCGTGTGCGTGTGTGTGTGTGTGTGTGTGTGTGTGTGTGTGTGTGTGTGTGTGTGTGCTTATGTGTGTGCACGTGCCTGTGATGTGAGTGTGCGTGTAAACGTGCTGAGTACTCCTGAAAATATGCGCGAGTGAATGTTGCATGCACACATGCGTGGTGAAAGTGGAATTTTCAACTTCAAATCATCAGACAGTTAACACAGCATGATGCCTCCTCCTCCTCCTCCTCTTCCTTTAAGACAAGTACAATCTGTCTCACCTCTGCTCCAGCCAACATGCCCCTGGAGTGTCGGCAGACAGTTTTGATAGCCACGTAAAAATATAAAAATATTACTTAGATTTAACAGTGTCTTAAATCAGGTTTCAGCATGAATCCAGTTCAGCAGATAGGCTCGCAATTGCAGCAATGGGGATCACAAAACCTAGGCGCACCGATCCAGGGCTTCCTCCAGCAGGCCCAGCAACATTGTCACACCCTGCACTCTCAATGGGCGCAGTCCCCCCTGGCCCGCCTGCACAGAGAAGCCGTGTCCTCAACGCTGCAAGGGCCCTGGCATCCCATGCTCGCCACCATCAGCATGGGAGGAAGAGGGGGAGGAGCTGGGATGATTAATCCTTGTCAGGGTAGCAGCAAAAACAAGGGCAGTTCCAAAGTATTATGCGACTTGGCGATGGCCAAGGACGAAGTCAAGGCTCGCCTAGCGCCCATCCCCGTCTACACCGTGGCCAACCCAAAGAACGAGTTCGTGTTAGTGGCTGGCGAGGTAAGCAAGAGAGGAATGATGCAAACTACACACACACACACACACACACACACACACACACACACACACACACACACACGCACACGCAAACACACACACACTCTCACACACACATACACACACGCACACACTCGCACACTTACACATACACACACACTCACACACACACACACACACACACACACACACACACACACACACACACACACACACACAAACACAC
>Ga0307968_1003211_pt1:0-10000 | contig 13592 bp, 17 predicted proteins | sample OrgLakmetagen650_FD_201834 | JGI IMG/M metagenome (GOLD analysis project Ga0307968, IMG submission 201834) | Saline water microbial communities from Organic Lake, Antarctica - #650 | ecosystem: Environmental > Aquatic > Non-marine Saline and Alkaline > Saline | place: Antarctica: Organic... | reverse complement strand
TGTGTATATATGGTCCTGGCACACCCTTCAGACAAGCTACACCGTGCAATCCACACAGCGAAGCTTTTGCTAGGGCACCATCCACTTGGTGAATTCATCCATTTGGTGAATCCACTTGGTGAATCCATCCACTTGGTGAATCCACTTGGTGTTCCACTTGGTGAATCCATCCATTTGGTGAATTCATTTGGTGAATTCATCCACTTGGTGAATCCATCCACTTGGTGAAACCGCTTGGTGAATTGTGTTCTATGTTATGCACAAACAGTTAAGCCTTGACTTGAGGGGGGAAGCGAAGGCCCACCTGGCTATAGTCACAAGATGTTGCTCCTGATCCTTTCCCACACCCCCTTCATCTGTCCCATACTGGTCTCTCTCTCCTGCGAGTTCACTGTGCCGCATGAGGGCACTGAACAGCAGCAGCAGCTCTTGGTCTTGAAGGGGGAGGAGGGAGATGACCTGTGTGTCCGCAAGGTGTGGCATCGTCTGAGTCTGTATCTCTTATCATGCAAGACGAACAGCAGCACCAGCGAGTGTGGTTTCTTGTAGGGTCGATCACTCAATAACTAAAAGCAAGCAGCAGCGAGGTGTTATTCAACATCATGATTCCGTAGCATGCAACAAAACGAGGTGTGATATCATGTACGGTCCAATACTCAAGGTCTCATGACAAATGACAGCCAGCGATGACAAATGACAGTCAGGCGTTGTATCATGTGTGTTTCATTACTTTGTATATTAAGCATTTTGTTGGAGGAGTTTTACGGTACCCGATACCAAATTGGCTCCTTTTTACTTAATTAATGTGGGGAGTGGTATTCACTGCCAACGTAGATTTGTTGGTGTTTCATTAGTTAGTCTAGCAACGCACGTGTTTACTTTGTGTGTTCTATTACCCAGCAATTGATGGAAAACAGCAGAAGCAATAGATATCATGAGTCAAGGGCTGCGATCTGTGCACAGGAACCCAGCACAAATAACTATGTGCATGTGGAAAGTGCGTGCATTTGATGGAAGAAAAGCAAATAAAATGTGAGAGTATACCAAAGCCAAAAGTCTATCACAGAGTATTTGAATGTTGCTTTCTTATTACCTGAAGTAAGTTTTTATCGTTTTGGGTGTCAGCTGCTCCAATAAACAGTTTTTTTGAACAAATTTAATTAACAACATGCAAGCCTACGGCCAGTGCACAAGCAACGATGCATGCTCTGTGCACTTAAGCACCTACATGCATGAAATACATACTCGCGTGACATGGCAACACACCTGTGTGGCGACCTGAAGCTGCTCAGCCTCTGGAACTGAGCTAGCCTCATAAGGTAGCGTCTTGTAGTGCTTTGCTGCATGATCCACGGTGACCTACACACATTGGCACAAGCAATTGCTTTGTCGGAGGAAGCGTTTAGCCTCTGGAATTGTGCTAGCCGCAAAAGGCAGCGTCTTGTGGTGCTTTGCTGCATGATCCACGGTGACCTGCATACGTGGCACTGAGCTAGCTTCACAGGAGAGTGTTTCGTAGTGCTTTGCTGCAAAATCCACGGTGACCTGCACACATTGGCACAAAGATGACTGCATGTGCGGATGACTGCATGTGCGGATGACTGCATGTGCGGATACGTGGAATGGCCTGCGCATGCACCCTAATGCAACACTCCCAACCTACACGCGCACCTAAGGCAGGTTTGGGTAAGCTATCCAAGAATCGGCCAAAGGATGACTGCATGTATGCACCTGCACCAGCCCCTTCTGCAGTCTTACGCAACAGTGGGCTGCTACAAGAAGCAAGCAAACACTCATTTGAGATAGGACCGAGGCGTGCTCACAAAAAGCCAAAGAACGGTGCTGCAAGCTTTGCACAGCCTTTCAAATTTCACATAGTCTTGTGCAACAGTAGGCTGCCTTTTCTCAAGACAAGCATATCCCACACGCGACAAAACCGAGTCGTGCTCACGGAACGAGCCAAAGAATGGTGCTGCAAGCTTTGCACAGCCTTTCTGTCACACAGTCTTACGCGAATGTCACCTGCCTTTTCCCAAGACCCAAGCCATTCCCACCTGCGACAAAACGGAGGCCTGCCCGTGCCCATGCCCATGAAACTGGCTAAAGAACGCCTGCAGGCCCTGCACCAGCACCAGCAGCGGGGCCATCGCAGTAGGCCCAAAATCCTCATGATTAGCCCTGCGTTTCACGTGCACCAGCTCCTGCCTCAGCCGTTCGTGCCGGCTCTCCCCCTGTGCCCCCGCTTCCTCCCCCCCCACAAACTGCACACCATACTCCTGACTGGCTGCTAGGCTGGCTACCACATCCACCCCCTGCTGTTCCAGGGCTTGCTGGCTCATACACATGGACAGAGCATGCGTGAAAGAGTGGCATGGCACCACCGACCCCTGTAATGGAGCAGCCTGTGCCCCTTTAACAAATCCTCCTCCCCTCCCCTGCACCTCCGACCCACTGCGCATATGCCGTGCCGCAGCGTTGCTGAATGGGCTAACACTGCTGCCGGTGCTGCTGCTGGAGGGGAGGAGTCCAGTGCTGGGGCCACGTACATTTGGGGCATGTGCATGGGGTGGGGCGTGCCCTTGTTCTTGGCGCTGCGGCTGGACTGGCAAAAGGGGGGGTGGCTGAGTGGCTTCTGCCAGCGGGCCTGGCTGGCTGCTGCTTGCTCTTTGTCTTTGCTTCCGCTGCTGCAATTTTTGACGAGTATGGGGATAAGTAATAGGTAGGGTTGGCCAGGACCAAGTATATATACGGTGTATATACGGTATTTCTGGCAGGGTAATCAACAAATATACGGTCATGTACTGTGTATGTATACTGTTCTGGCAAACCCTAATTGGAAGTAGCAGTTGCAGATTCACACATCGCTAGTGCAGCAAATGCATATTATTCACCCACACTTCTCTCCACCCACGCACAGTACTGAAGGCTACCCCAAGAATAGTACAGAAGCATACTGCTCAAGCATACTGCTATAGCACACTACTTCATGTGCAGTGCATGTATAGCAGTCCCCACGCGTAGCATTAAAACATCCTACTTCATGTGCGGTGCATGGCTGGTAGTCCCCACACGTAGTATATAAGCACACTACTTCATGTGCGGTGCATGGCTGGTAGTCCCCACACTTAGTATATAAGCACACTACTTCATGTGTGTGTGTGTGTATGTGTGTGTGTATGTGTGTGTGTGTGTGTGTATGTGTGTGTGTGTGTGTGTGTGTGTGTGTGTGTGTGTGTGTGTGTGTGTGTGTGTGTGTGTGTCTGTGTGTGCTGTGCATGTCTGGCAGTCGCTCACTCCACGCACCTTTGCACCTAGGTGCTCTTGGTACCCTTGTGGGTACCGCTGTGCGCTTGTGTAAAGCTCTTCCTCTACGCCTTGTGAGTGCCATCGTATGCTTGTGTCGACCTCTTCCTGTACGCCATGGTGGTGCTGCTGGATACCTACCAGATGATCTTGTGAGTGCCATTGTATGCTTGTGTCGACCTCTTCCTGTACGCCATGGTGGTGCTGCTGGATACCGACCAGATGATCTTGTGGGCGCCATCGTATGCTTGTGTCGACCTCTTCCTGTACGCCTTGGTGGTGCTGCTGGATACCTACCAGATGATCTTGTGAGTGCCATCGTATGCCAGTGTCAACCTCTTCCTGCACGCCATGGTGGTGCTCCTGGGGGCGTCGGCGCCTCTGTGTGCTCTCCACCAATGCCTCAGACTGCTGTGCCGGTAGCATTGACAGCGATACCATTGATGCGACCCTGCCTGGAGCTTCTACTGGGGTTGATGCTCCTGCAAATGCTGCCTTGGCAGCTAGAGTAGAAAGCTGAACTGCTGATGCGTCTACTGCACACGGCACCAATCGTGTTGCAGCTGCTACCGAACCTGCCACGGCCCCTTTTTGCGATTGCTGTGAATAGCACAGCGTTGGCTGTGAATAGCACTGCAGCTCGCAAGCGTGCTGCCAGGTGGGCTGTTGTAGTACACCTTCAGACACTGGACCTGCCCTTCCCTGCTGTGGGTTGAGGTATGCAGGATGCTGCAGTTGTCCACCATGCTGCTGCTGCTGCTGCTGCTGTTGGGTGTGGTATGCAGGATGTTTCTGCGGCTGCGGCTGCTGCTGCTGCTGCTGCTGCTGGTGTTGGTGTTGGGTGTGGTATGCAGGATGTTGCTGCTGCCGCTGCTGCTGCCGCTGCTGTTGTTGGGTGTGGTATGCAGGATGCTGCTGCGGCTGCTGCTGCTGCTGCTGTGAAAAAGCAGACGGCGGAGGCGCTCCCCCTCCTTGCTGGTAAGGTTTTTGTGATTCTGGGGGTGGAAGCTTGATGGGCCTGGATGGGTCCCCTTGCACAGTTGCCCTGCCCTGGTTTGGAGAGGAGAGATCGGCGAAGAATGGAGCGTGCGGCGAGGAGTCGAAGGGTTTAAAAGGAGAGGAAGGCTGTGGTGAGGGGGCCAAGGGCGAAGGCAAGGGTGGATGCAAGGCCTGGTCAGCTTGCACGCTGGGGAGTGTTTCAGGGCTTGCGCGTTTTGCCAGGGCAGAAGGGGGGGGTGCACCCAGCAGCTGTGCAGAAAAGGCGCTGCTAGCGCTAGTTTGGGTTGGTGCAGGACTGGTGGCACGTTTGGACAGAGCCCAAGGGGGGGGTGGAACCAGCAGCTGTGAAGAGGGGTTGCTGCTAGCGCTGGTTTGGTTTGGTGCAGGACTGGTGGCACGTTTGGCCAGAGCTGAGGGAGGCGCTGGTCCTGATGGAGGACAGACCGAAAAGGGGGCACTATTGTTGCTGCTGCCGTTGCCATTATCATGATTAGTCTTATGGTCGCTATTGTTATTATTGTTGATGCTGCTGCTGCGGCTGGTGCGGTGAGGGCCACCACCGTCATTGCTATTGCCGTGTGCATTGCGCGCCTGGGTTGGTGATTGTGGCAGGTTGCTGCTGCTCTGCAAATCGTCACTGCTGGAGAGGGGTCTACTGCTACTGGACAGCCTACTGCTGTTGGACACGCGCTGGGGGGGTAGCTTCTTGGGGAGGGGATGGGCGGGCTCCACCTGCAGTCAGGAGCGGCAGTTATTTGTGCAAATTGTTGGTCACAGATTGGCGACCATTGGCACGTGAAGTCCTGTGACCCCTGTAATCTGGCGATTCGTTTCAGGTTTGATCTGGTGCATGTCTTTTGCGGCAATCGGCAGCATTTGAAAATCTTGAGTGAAAGTTTGAATACAGCGGCGTGAGCGTATACAGCGTAAATCGTACTATGTTCGTTAGTGGCTATATTCTTGTATGTAGGACGGTATATTCTTTTTGCCCTGCAGGGTGTGGATGGTAGAGTTTGAATCGGCTTCAAAGTGCAAGAATGATGCGAGGACTGTTTCACAATTCTAGAATCCATTGTGCAGGATGCGAGAACTGTTTCATATTTCTAAAATCCATTGTGTAGGATGGGAACGGGTAAGCACAAAAACCAAACAAATCGTGAAGAAACTGGAATGATCCATTTAGCCAACTGCATTGGCGTGTACCCCCATTGTGATCAGTGTATCAATGAATAAGCGTACCCTCATTGTGACAGAATATTATTGAGTGAGTGTGCCCCCATTGTGATCAGTGTATCAGTAAATAAGCGTACCCCCATTTTGATAGGGTAATAATGAGTGGCAGCATATTATTGAATGAGTGTGCCCCCATTGTGATCAGTGTACCAGTGAATAAGCGTACCCCCATTTTGATAGGGTAATAATGAGTGAGTGTGCCCCCATTGTGATCAGCATATCAATAAATAAGCGTATCCCCATCGTGATCAGGATATAATGAATAAGTGCACCCCATTGTGGTCAGCATATCAATAAATAAGCGTATCCCCATCGTGATCAGGATATAATGAATAAGTGCACCCCATTGTGGTCAGCATATCAATAAATAGGCGTATCCCCATCGTGATCAGGATGTAATGAATAAGTGCACCCCATTGTGTTCAGCATATCAATAAAACAGTTTTACCCTCATTGTGGTCAGCAAATTATTGAACAAGTGCACCCTTTTTTGATCAGCGTATCAATTAATAAGTATACCCGCATAGTGATCAGCGTTTCAATAATTTTGCACATGCAATTACAGCCCACAACAAGCACGAACGATCAGCATATGGATTTTCACAGACACTTATGTCCGCACAAATTGGCCACAACTTGGTGTTCTCATTCCCGCTATAAGTGCACTCTTTCCCTTCCCTTCAGCTTCTTGATTCACTCTTATTATCCCTGAGCCATCGCTGTTTTGCCTACTTTCTCCATTTCTTTCAGGAACCATTGATGCATCATTGTAACGACCACTGACGCATCATTGTAACGACCATTGATGCATCATTGTAACAACCATTTATGCATCATTGTAACGACCACTGACGCATCATTGTAACAACCACTTATGCATCATTGTAACGACCACTGATGCATCATTGTAACGACCACTGATGCATCATCGTAACGACCACTGATGCATCATTGTAACGACCATTGATGCACCATTGTAACAACCATTGAAGCATCATTGTAATAACCAATTATGCATCATTGTAACGACCATTTATGCATCATTGTAACGACCATTGACGCATCATTGTAACAACCATTGACGCATCATTGTAACAACCATTGATGCATCATTGTAACAACCATTTATGCATCATTGTAACGACCATTGATGCATCATGGTAACGACCATTGATGCATCATTGTAACGACCACTGGTACATGGTGCTGAGGTTATTGTCACATCTTTGCTAAGGCATAGCTGATCAAACGTTTTGCTGGAAGGACCCCCACCGGTTGCTGCTGTTGCTGCACAAAGGGTATGATACATACAAGCCTTGGTCATGGGATTATTTAAGTGTAAGTAATGGTAATACTTGGGATTATGTAAAGGATAATAGACCTTGAGGACGAGGGAGGAGGGAGGAGGCCTGCTCACCGACGAGAGTGGCTGCTCGTGCTCTGGTTGAGGTGCGCTCAAGAATGGGGCATGTGCGCCTCGTGGCAATGCTTTGTGCGTCAGCTGCTGGGCTTGCTCGGGCGTTGGCACTTCTGGCTGGGGCTGTGGGGAGGATGCGTCTTTGGACTGGATGCGACAGGGTGGCTGTTTTGAGTGCATGGACTGGGGTGACTGGAGTGGACTTGTAGGGTTTGAGGCTGTGGGTGTGGGTGGCTTGTACTCTACTGGGTCGAGCGGTGTGAGCTTAAACAAGGTGGACCCTTTTTTTTGGCTAGGTCTACTGAGGGCAAAGGTGGGAACTGGGCTGCTGGGTAGGTTGGGGGGATGGGGGGTGAAAGAAGAGGGAAGGGCAGGTTGTGGTTGCGGGGCTGGAGGATCTCTAGGGTCCGGCAGCTGCGTTGTGTGTGTCAGGAGTGCGGGTGGGTGAGGGCTCGGGCGGGCGAGTGGTGCGGGTGGATGTGGCATGTGTGTTGGGGGAGAAACTAAGGAGTTGTGTAGGGGCATCGGGGGTGACAACAGAGGCAAGGGAGGGAGAGGAAATTGCAGTTGCTGCTCCAGGTGCTGCTGTGGCTGCTGCTGCTGCTGCTGCTGCTGCTGAAGGTCTTGCTGGACGAGTTGCTGCTGCTGCTGCTGCTGCTGCTGCTGTGGGTGCAGAGGGAGATGCTGATACTGGTATGGTTCTGGCTGCAGGCTCTGCTGGTGCTGGGCTTGTGTTGGTAACGTACGAACGGCTGGCTGCAGGGGAGACACTTGCACATTGCTCTGATGGTACCGTGCTTGTGTCTGTGACGTATGGACAGCTGGCAGCAGGGGAGAAGCTTGTACACAGTGCTGCTGCTGCTGCGGCAGCTGTGAAGGTGCATCAGAGGGTGGGTGCGCTCCGTGGCTCTGCCCCTGAGCTCTGTGTGTGTGTGTATGTGTGTGTGTATGTGTGTGTGTATGTGTGTGTGTATGTGTGTGTGGCTGTGCCCCTGAGCTCTGTGTGTGTGTATGTGTGTGTGTATGTGTGTGTGGCTGTACCCCTGAGCTCTGTGGGCAAGAGTGCGTGAGAGTTTGTGGACACTCAATTGCACTCTTTGGTGCCCACATGTTGTATATACATAGGGTTGGCCAGAACCGTATATCTGCACCGTATATGACCGTATGTATGGTGATTTCCCTGCTAAAAATACCGTATGTACACCGTTTATACCTATAAATGTATGGTTCCGGCCAACCCTATATATACGCAAGTGACAATGCACGGAACAGACTCGCCTAAAAATACTGAATGTACATGTTTGCACCTCAGTATTGGTGGGGGGGTTGTACCTCAGTGTTGGTGGGGGGAAGAAAACTCAGATCATTCTCCCGCTACAATAATTGTGTGCCAGAGCGGCTGATGATGTTCTCTCACCTCGCCTTGCATGGTCAATTTCATGTATCTGTATACTCGTATGTATGTAGGTAGATGCGTGTCATTCCACACAGCTAAGCACCTACACCTTTCCCTGCGCTTCCTTTTCAGCGACAACAGGCTCATTTCCTTCACAACACATTGCCATACAGGCGGTGTGTGTGTGTGTGTGTGTGTGTGTGTGTGTGTGTGTGTGTGTGTGTGTGTGTGTGAGTGCAATGTACAAGATTTGCAAGCCCGTCTGTGCACGTACGCAAGGACATAGGACATAGGGCTTGCCATTACCACAGACACACTCGTGGTGTCAACGAAAATTCCAAAGTTTTACTATCTTACCATATTTAAGCTATCATACCGTAGTTTCATACACCATAGTTTCTGCCATCATACCACAATTACGCTTTCACACCATGTTTATGCTATACCTTATATTCTGCCATCACACCACAATTACGCTATCACACCATGTTTATGCTATACCTTATATTCTGCCATCACACCACAATTACGCTTTCACACCATGTTTATGCTATACCATATATTCTGTCATCATACTACAAATACGCTTTCACACTATGTTTATGCTAACACACACGGTGTATGCAAATGGTTGTAAACGTCATCACATTCGAGCACGCAGCCCTGCTTCCTTTGCAGGTGTATGTAAATGGTTGTAAAAGTCATCACATCACGGTGTATGTAATTGGTGTATAACATCACATCACGGTGTATGTGAATGGCTGTAAACGTTATCACATCACGGTGTATGTAAATGGTTGTAAACGTTATCACTTCACGGTGTATGTGAATGGTTGTAAACGCTATCACTTCACGGTGTATGTGAACGGTTGTAAACGCTATCACTTCACAGTGTATGTAAATGGTATATCACATCACATCACGGTGTATGTGAACGGTTGTAAACGCTATCACTTCACAGTGTATGTAAATGGTATATCACATCACATCACGGTGTATGTTAATGGTTGTAAACGTTATCACTTCACAGTGTATGTAAAGGGTGTATAACATCACATCACGGTGTATGTAAATGGTTGTAAACGTAACCACATCACGGTGTATGTAAATGGTATATCACATCACATCACAGTGTATGTAAATGGTTGTAAACGTTATCACATCACGGTGTATGTAAATGGTATATCACATCACATCACGGTGTATGTAAATGGTTGTAAACGTTATCACATCACGGTGTATGTAAATGGTATATTACATCACATCACGGTGTATGTAAATGGTTGTAAACGTTATCACATCACGGTGTATGTAAATGGTATATCACATCACATCACGGTGTATGTAAATGGTTGTAAACGTTATCACATCACGGTGTATGTAAATGGTATATCACATCACATCACGGTGTATGTAAATATGTAAATGGTTGTAAACATCATCACATTCGAGCACGCAGCCCTGCTTCCCTTGCAGTAGCACCGATGGCAGAGCGTGCCTTCTTCACAAGCCGATGCAGGTAAGGCGTACACACACTTTTGTTTGGGAGTATTAGAAGGTCACACACAAGCATTTGCAGCCTTACTGCGCTTCCCTTGCAGTAGCAACGATGGCAGAGCCTGCCTTCTTTACAAGCTGATGCAGGTAGGACG
>Ga0307968_1003209_pt1 | contig 13595 bp, 11 predicted proteins | sample OrgLakmetagen650_FD_201834 | JGI IMG/M metagenome (GOLD analysis project Ga0307968, IMG submission 201834) | Saline water microbial communities from Organic Lake, Antarctica - #650 | ecosystem: Environmental > Aquatic > Non-marine Saline and Alkaline > Saline | place: Antarctica: Organic Lake... | reverse complement strand
TGTGCGTCTCCCCCCCTTTTTTTTCGTGTGTTTGGCGTCTCCTTCCATCCTCCTGGTTTTCTTCTGCGTCTTCTGTCCTGCGCTCCCTCAACTCTGTACTCTACTGGCTAAGGCTTGATTTTTTTTTCTTTTTCCTGGTTTCCTTTCTTTGGTTCTGGGTCTCCTTGAGCAGCTTAATTTTGCTTTCTCCTCTGCTTGAGCCCTCTCTCCTCTTTTTTTTGTTGTCTGTCAGGTCCCTGCTGGGGGCCGTAGCTGTAACACCACCCAAAAAAAAAAAAAAACTTTTGTCACTCATACATCTTGCCTCTCTAAAGGCCCACGTGGGCTGATAGAAGCAAGAATATCTAGGCAAATCAACTGGGTAAGAGCAAAAGTCTCAGCCCCGTAGAACCGCGCTTCCGCTACAGGCACAGGGCGGATGCCAGCACGAGCTTTAACCTTGTAAAGATGGATGGTGTCTTTAGATGCATAGCTGGATGTGGTGTACGACAATTTCTAGGAGTTTGGCATGTTTATGCCGGTTCGTGCGCTGGGGGTAGAGGATGCTATTTTCTATTAGCCATAGTGCACCAGCGCTGTCTGTTGCAAGATGGGTGTGTTCTTTTATCAAAGCAGCAGCAATTTCCGCTAGCTTGGCTCTGTTTCTGGTTTTGTTGTTGCTTGTATCTCCAGGATTTACTGTGGTGATTTTGTTGGACTGAGGGTGGTAGACTCGAGCTCCAACATACTGAGATCCATTTTCTTTGTTTGTATGTAATACAACTCCCACCTGTGAAGGCCCTTTCTTTCCAATTAGGGGCCTTCAGTTCTAGCAAGAGCTTTTGTTGCATAGGATGGGAGGGGACTTGGCTGTGTAATGTATCGCTTATGTCGCCAATTTTTGCATTGGCAACTTTGTTTCTTGAGTCTTTGGAGAGCCTACATATTTTTGCAATTCTTGGCATGATCCTTTTGGTCGGCGGTTCAATGAAAGGTAGTGCCTGCGTTTTTAAAATTCCAGATTGCCGCTGGTGATATGTCTTGTTTAATTTTCTCTGACCAAGATGGGTTGTTTGTAATATGTTGCTCCCTGGCAGCTTTGTTCCAGACTACAAAGATGCGTATGCCCCATGTTGCTTCTGGCAGGGGTGGTGTTTTGCTTTGCTGGTAGAGGAGTGACGTGTAGCACATTTTCGTTTTGGGATATTTCCAAGAAATGTGCAAACATCCTTGTTGTCTGTGACGGTTATGTGAAAACCGTTGGTGCTGTTTTCCATCCAGTTTGGGAACAGTAGGAAGGAAGCGGATGCCTCTTGGTTATTCGAGGCAGATGCGGTTGCATAATGCACTACTTTGAGCATGTGCGTATTGTCATACATCGGGTGGCAGATGGAGAATCCGGTGAACAATTTGGAGAACGCGTCTGTCCTGTAACCAAATACTCTCTCTTGGGTGGGCTGCCCAGAACTCTTGAAGCTCTGGTAAAGTCTAGAGGCGAGGCCATTCTTTCTTTTGTGACCAGGGCACCATGGTTGCGAATAGCGGGGTGGGCAGAGCCTGATAATGTGAGCTGATAATGTAAGAATTCAGTCTTGGTATTGTTGCCTGTCATTGGCAGTTGTGGGAGTTGATGAAGTAATCCTTGGATTTCTGTTGCAAGGTCTTGAACAGGGGGATTCAGCAGGGTGTGTATACCTTGATGGCGAGCAGAGTTGTGAGCATCCTGTAAATGCTGAGGCGCTGAGGGGTGATGGTGCCGGAGCATTTTCCATCTATGCCGTACACACATGTCACCTCTGGGAGGGTCTGAAACTTGGGAAGTGCGACTTGTGTTTGCCAGTCCTCTGCTTGTGGCGGTTGGTTAGGTGTGTCGTATTGCTAACTGTACAGTCAGGTGTTGTCTCTTGTACTGGAGGTGGCATGATATGATTGACCTGTCTGTTCCATAGCTCACAGTTGGATTGGGTGTGATTCCTGTGCCCACATGAAAGTGAAAAGCATGTGGATGGTGTTGCGCATACTATAAAGAAGCATTTAAGGACCTTACTTACTATGGAGTCAGACCCCGGCGATTTGTTATTTTATAATTTGCATAAGCATTCTTTGAACCCGCTTTTGTCTAGAACTGAGTCGTGAAGCCATGTGCGTCTCTTCGGACCTTGGTTTTCTGCTTTGGTTACGGGTGTTTCTAGTTTGAAATTATCTTAACTGCCTTCTTGATCCCATGGGTAGTGTTGTTGTTGTGGTACGTCTGTGGGCAGGTATGTGTCCTTTTTGTGGCTGACAGCCGATAACATTGTGGTCATGTGTTCAGTGATAATTCCTGCCACCTTTGCGGCTTCTGTTTCTACAGCACCTGTACCCGAGTCTTTGAGGGCTTGAAGCCCAGCTCTCTGGGAGTTCGTTTTTCCAAAAATCTTAGCACGTGCGCGCTTGGGTTGTTTGCTGAGGAGTTTTTGCTGCATTCGTTTGCATGCTCTTTGTTTCACTTCTTTATTATGATAGAAGTCCATGGATTTGTTTAGTCAAGGTTGTATTAAGAGTGCGGAGTTGTTTTGTGAACGTCCCTTTGCTCTTGAGGAAGGGTTTAATAGAGGTTGCCATTTTACAGAGGTTTGGGTGCTATTGGTTTTGAGAGATCAAATCCTCTATATTGTTTACCCTGCCAATAATTGGGTTGGCTAGGTTCAGGATGGTGCATCTGACGTCTAACCATTTTTGACCTGTGTTGCGCAAATAGAGATAGCAAGCTTAAGGCAGCATTGGAGCAGTTCTATCACTGATTTTGCTTATTGCTTTAATATCCCCTTTGCTGGCAGGCCCTGTATGTATTCAAACCGTTTTGTGTCCATGCACTCTCCTTATTTCACTGCCTCTGAGTGGATAGGTGTAAATGAAGCCAACGCGGAAGTATGGAGGTGACACTCGGTTTGTGAGGTCATTGATGGAGCGTTGGAATGATTTTTGGTCTTCTTCGAAATTGGGCCTTTTCAGGTCCACCGCTTTGAGTGCTGTGTTACCTCCCTTTTATCAATAGTCTGGATGTGTACCCCTATATCAGATACCGGTATGTTAGCAAGAAGGGGAAGGTGGTCGCTAAGCCATCCATAATCCTTTTGTGAAGCTTTCCGTGTATTTCTTGGCAAGAAGGGTAGGGAAAAAGATGTCATCAATTCTTCCCTGTATAGCAATTGTTCCCTGTGCTGCTGTATGAGGTGCACATTGTATGTGTCCATTGCCTCAACAGCGAGGAATTTTGGCTGCCGAGGGGTGCCAGGGATAGTTGTGCCAAAAACGCCCTGTACATTTTATCTGCTTTGTACACCGTTTCCATGTTCCTGTTTTTGTGTGGTAGGTCGCATTTATTTTAAAAAGGAAGGGTACAGGATTGCTCAGATTGGATTACAGATGATATTCCATCTTGCATTTTATCTTGGGCATCTAGGTCTTGAGGCTCGCTTCCTGGTGGCCGGTATGAATCTAGTATAAGAAGTAGGGATTTGGGCTGTGCGTATTTCGGCCTAAGTTGTTAGAGTCACTTCCATCTTGATACTGGTGAGAAGGCCCTGGTCATTATAATTAGGTGAGGGAGCTATTGCCACGAATTTTACTTAGGAGGCTGTTTAGCCAGTCCCTGTCACTTAAGTTGTTAAGCTTTGTATCAGCGAGCACTTAGATGTCTGGTTTGTGCAGACGGATAACGTTTTGAACGCCATGCATGCTTCTGTGCAGCCCTCTCATATTTGCATTGAGAATACTTAGGTCCTCCATCATGGTTTTGTTCGACTGCTTGTTTTCTGATGTGTGGAGGTGGAGGATAGGTTGAATATTTTTGGGTGTGTCTTTGGAGGTTGTAGATGGGGAGTTTGGGTGTGGATTCTTTATTAGGTGTTGCATTGCGTTGTGAGGTGTATTTGTGTAATTTGGCATTGCTGTGGAGGGGGAAGTCTGGATGAAAGATTTGGGTTCCTCAAGTGATGCGTCCCCACCTCTTGAGACTCGTTGCTTGTGAGATAGCTCATGTTTGTGTTTGGGGAATGCATAGCGTTTTCCCTTAAAATGGTAATTAGGTGGCCAGAAAGGTTTCTCCATTGATCATCAGTTTGTAATTTAATTGGGTTTCTATTCTCAGAGTCCAAATAGTACCAGTCGGTGCCGTTGATTCTTCTTAAGGTGATGGCGTATATATATATGCAACCAGCCTTGCAGAATTGCCTCGACATAAATAGGGTGACAGGCAGGAATATAAATTTGCCTCCAGTCCAGGTTGTGGAGAAAATGGTTGACAGATTCTGCACTGAAATTTCCGCTTATTTGAGGTAGCGGTATTTCTGTGCAATTTTGAGCCATCTGGGCTTCGCTGATCCGCTTCTCTAGGCAGACTTTCAACTTCCTCATATGTGCAAGAATTTGTTCCCCTGTGGCTATAGATGCCCCCAGGCCATGTTGAAGGAGTGTACCAGGCAGAAGGCTTTTACCTGATGCTCCATAAAAGTGGTGTTGGTTTAATAAATTCTCCGCAAGATAGCTTGTAGAGGTAAATAGGGTGTTGTATGCACGCGCGTATGGCAGATGCATCATGAATGTGCAACCCTTCATAGTTAGAGTCAAGGAGTAACCATTAACGTCCTTTTTCACCGCGCCAATCCCCGCATGAATTCTCTCCACAAGAAATGTGCACCTCTGTTTCCCACAACAGGAGCTCATGATGTGTTTACCTTCTTGAGCCAGAACAATAACAAGTTTTGTTTTCAACTCCCTGAACTGATTGCGTTTTATGAGCAGGCCAGCAGTCACACTTCTTGACTGAAGGCCCTTCTTTGTAAACCTTGTAACCATTTACCATGGGCATCTTTTATAATAGCAAATGAGAGGGGCATTGGTTTTACAAAGGAATTTTGTGCAGTTGTGTGCAGTAACTGCTCCCTCTAGACATTCTAGGATATTTTTATTCTTTGAATTCGTGATTACACCAAGCTGCCGTGAAGAGAGATTAAAACCAAAGACACGCTAGAACCAAAAATGGGCTGCAGGCCCTCATGAAAGCAACACAACGCAAAGAAGCAAGCGGCAAGTCCATAAGTCAGATCCAAGCGAGCTCAGATGGGAACACCCACAAGTCAAAGCACAAGCTGAGGGGAGGGGCGGGAAAAACAACCCAAGCAAAAGCAAGGCATAAAAAGAATGCCTAGAACGAGATTACACAGCACTTTATGCAAAGTGCTTGCCAGATCTCAGCCTACGTTCACTATGCAAGAACTCCAGTTCTACAGCTGAAGCAGAGAACTGATGATTTCGTTAAATTGATACATGTGTCAAGTTTTTTAACCAGGTTTGAAGGGTACAATCGGATATGCCAGTGTTTTCTGTATGACTTTCCCAGATACTAGAGTCTGTATGTTGAGGGTTCCTTTGGGATTCATCCTCTATTTTCCCTGCAATATAATCTTGAAACTATACCAAAATAATAATCTGATGTCCCATGTAGTTATTAAAACGTGGATCTGGCATATATTTGAGCCTCAAAATAAGCCAAGTCTCAGATAAGATAAAAAACTACACAGGCAGAGAAAGCAACTCCCCGCATTAATTAAGGAAAAGTAGCCACTTTGGTACCGTGAAGCTCCTCCACTGTGAAAAGCAAAAATCAATGGGGATCAGGAGGGTTGCAGACTTAACCTGAAACCGGCTCCTGATGAGAGTTGATAACAGAACTGGAAAGGGCACGTCTGGTATGGACAAGTTTAGCAGCAAAGTTCACAAAGTGCACATGGAGCTTAAAGGCAAGATTCTTAACTCTTTGAGAATCAAGACCCAGTTCCTTGAGAGGCTTCAGAGTGTGTATTGTAGATGGTGCCACCCACACCCAAAAGGATGATGTGGAGAGTAACGGAGGCTCCTTGGAGAAAATCACGGTCTTTGTGCTGTTCCTTTGCAGCGTTCAGCTGGTTCTGAGGTCTGGTGTCCTCACAGTACTTGATCTCGATAAGGTGGATTTCACGCCGAGGTTTGCTGAGGTCTTTAGGTCGGTGCTGTCTGGGGTTTGTGGCTCTACTGGTGGCTGGCGGTGCTGCTGAGGTGCTTCCAGTCTCCCTCAATTGCTCCCTGCCACTTTAAAGAACCCACCCCCCTGCATTTATTTGTTGTTTTTGTGTTTATGCAGCGATGGGAGTAATCAGCACAAAATCTGGGCGGCTGGAGGTGATTCTGTCTTTATCTGGGAAGCGGGGTGGGAAGAGCCATTTGGGAACAATTTTACCTTCAGCTGTTTCAGGAATCTGGAGATTTTGCAAGATCACTTATTCGTTGCTGTCTGCCTATATTTATGGAGACAATGCATGATCCTTAGGAGCCTGTTTTGCTGATAGCCTTAAAGATCATGCGGCATGCAAAGATGTGTCTTCGGTGATCATGTTCCTTATTCGCGAGTGTTGGCACCCAGAAAGGATGTGCAGGACACTGTCTACTTGTGGGCAGAGGGGGATAGATAGAGCTGCATGAATGGATACTTTTTTCTTTGGCCTTTGATCGAAATTTGAAGGAGGGGATACAAGTCTGTCTCTGTTAAAATGAAAAAGTCTACATTGGAAGTCGCCAGCGTGCATTGAGGAATCTTTGTTAGAGAGTAAACTGTTAAATGATAGCAAAAAATGTCAACCTTGTTAAGGATTGTGACACACCGACCAAACCACCTTGTCTTTGGTCGTTACTTAAGGCACGACCCGTGTTTAATTTTTGCTGTTTGTTTTTAGTATAGGCCGGCCTCGATGAGCCTGTGCTCGTACTTGAGTCTAGCGTATAAGTGTTGCTATCGACACGACACAGTTATATGTCTGAGCTTTTACCAGAAATATTAGTGCAAGGTATCTCAAGAGGTTTTGTAGGTGCTACAAGAACACTAGACTTTTTCTTATTCTTTCTGAGCTTATGGATCTATTTGTGGCTGGCCGAGACCAGTCAGCAGCCGATCAACCAAACAACCTGGCTGAAGGGCTTCCCCAATATAAGCCTTGTAGCAACGACATTGGTATCATACAGAGAAGCCTGAATTGTTTTTAAGCTAAGGGATGCAAAAAAAGGGATGCAATACACACGTTGGAAGAGATGCAATACACACTATGCAATACACACGTTGAAGTACAGTAAACATACAAACCGAAAATCACGTCACCTGTGTTGGATGCATAATGAAAGGAAACAAACTAGTGGGCAAAAGAAAGCACATAACAAGCTCGACAGGAACAATAAGATTTTAAATGGAAGTCGGCAAAACACACTGGCTGGATTTATAGCAAAGAAAATAGGCAAGGCATATAGAGAGGGCATGACGGGAGCACTCCTTATTGTTGTCCGCAGCAGCTGAGACATAAGGGCATAAGAGCCAACAAACTATACACATCATACGCTTTTGTAGGGTCAGGGACGAGTCTCGCACCCTGGCGACTTCAGCCCTGTCAATTATCTATCACCCACACAGACCTCACTGACCTTCAGGTCTAATAAATCAAGCACAAGGCCATTGCCCAACGTTTTAATACGACCTTACCCAAATGGTCACCATGCCTAACAGGGACGAGTGAATGACCCTCTCCCCGGCTTTTTTTATTCGTCGTTTTTGGAGCTAAATCAATGGCGGCTGCAGCGTGGCAACTGAGATAAAGATGAGTAATCTTGTAGACATGAATGACTTATTTTGTGGCCACAAACTAGACGTTGCCTCATGACTTGTACGGCACGATCCTGTTCGTCTTACTGGTGCCGAGACTACCACTGGTGCTCTTGCCCAGCTGCAAAGGTGCATGTAAAGGCGAACATTAGTTTTGTGTTCAAACGTCACGTTTGCACTGTTTTCACTGTATTCAAACCTCTTATGTGCATTGTGTGTGTGTGTGTGCAAGGCTTTGCTTGAGGTGAAGATGTGCATATACACAATTGCCCATGAATGCTATGAATTGTCTATGTGGAGGTGCGCGTGTGTATGCGTGTGTGTACTGTGTGCGTGTGTGTGTGTGTGTGCGCATGTGCATGTGTGCCTTTATGTTTATGTGTATCACCTTACGACCACTGGCACTTCCACCACTTAACAGCCCGCACAGGCCTGTGCTGTTGTTGCCATCTAGCGCTTCATCTCTGCTGTCCACTTCAAAGTTGGGTTGGCGGCAAACCTTTTGGACACCCTCAGGCTCCTTGCTTCCCTGCTTGACATGTTTGTGATGACAGAACTGTGTACGCATTAACAGTAAGACCACACAGCAGTCAATTACAAAGTGTCACTTTAAACCCGTACTCCGTAAGACAACATGCTATAAGGATTCTCCTTGTACATACACTTTCTTTGTATATATAATGCACATGCTCAGGCCAGCCACAGACAGGAGATACACCAAATGGCAATGAAGAAGCAACAAACTCTATAATTTTGGCGTTCCCCAATGTCTAGCTTGATCCTTGTGATGGCCAAAAGAGCTCACCATACCCTGGGGCAAGAACTCAACCCTTCCCCCCCTTTAATCAGACAAATACTGCACCTCCTTGCCAGCAGCTAAGGTGCTCACACTAGCCCTGTGCCCAAGCAGGTCTGACGCAGGCGGCAACATGTCATCTGCTGTGCGTGCTGTCATAGGCGGCAACACATCATCTGCTGTGCGTGCTGTCATAGGCGTCGACATGACATCTGCTGCGCGTGCTATCATAGGCGTCAGCATGTCATCTGCTGTGTGTGCTGTCACTGGCATGGTGCTGCTGGGCGGTTGAGGCTGCTGTGTGGCCGCAAAATGTGGCTGTGCAGGGTTGGTTGTGCTGATGGCGAGGGACAGGCTGCCAGGAGCAGTGTGAATTGGGGCCTTCATAGAAGTCGCACCATTGCTGTGATGAATGCTGTCAGAAGAGGTGGAAACGGTGTTGCTTGAAGGGTTGTGGAGGCCCCTGTGACGAAGGTACAGTCGGTACAAAGGTACAGTCGGTACAAAGGTACAGTCGGTACAAAGGTACAGTCGGTACAAAGGTATGGTCGGTACGAAGGTACAGTCGGTACAAAGGTACAGTCGGTACGAAGGTATAGTCGGTACAAAGGTTACAGTCGGAACGAAGGTACAGTCGGTACAAAGGTACAGTCGGTACAAAGGTACAGTCGGTACAGTCGGTACAGTCAAGTGCATTGTGGGATACGATGAGAGGCCAAAGTGGGTCGACAGAGTGATGTGCAAGGATGATCCAAAACATGCTGGAGACATGGAGTGGTGCCGGAACTTTTATGTTTGTGAAGGGTGCTTGTGTATGCGTGTGTATGTGTTATCTGTGTGTGTGTGTGTGCTTCTCATCAGCGACATGTACTCTTTGGAGTGTGTGTGTGTGTGTGTGTTTGCTCATGCATTAGTGCGTATGTGTTTGTTAACATGCAAACTTACAGCATGCACTCCTTGCAGACCCAAAGCACGCCCCCGCTGTACTTGGATCGCCCATTTGCATCCACTTCTCCGTCATTGTCCTGCACACACGCACACACACATACACACATATACACACAAACACAAACGCAGAAACAGTTGTACAGCAAGCTAAGCAGCTTGCACTAGGCTACGTTTTTTCATTCCAAGGCTGCAACGGTCTCCCTATTGCCATTGCAGATGCACAGGATCATGTGTAGGGTTGGCCAGAACCGTATATATACTCCGTATATGACCGTATATTCGGTGATTTCCCTGCCAAAAATACCGAGTATACACCATATATTCATGGTTCTGGCCAACCCTAATCATGTGAGGCATTAGCAAACAGCTTGTCATTCACAGCAGGAACCTAGTCGTAGGTCTGTTCGTACAATGAAAAGTTTGTAACAGATTTCTTTGAAAATGATTCAGGGCACAACTTTAAGCTCTCTCTGGCGAATGGACAGGCTTAAAATACACATCAGACGCCCTAGCTGCAATTTGGGCTAAGCAGGTTGCAAGGGCCGAGGGCCACGGGCCACGCATACACGCCACGGGCCACGCATACACATACACACACTTACACACACCCACACCAAGACCCACCTCTAACTGCACACAGGTAAGCCCTCCCCAGTCACGTGCGGGATCATGTTTCTCCAAGAAGTTTGCCAGCTGCAGTTCAATTTACACACACACACACATTGCTGCAGTGTGTTTCCATTTTAAAACGTGGGTTGCTCCAATCACAGCTATACTCCTAATGCCGAATGTCCTGCAGTTCAGTCAAGCAAAGTATAGGCACTCTTAGGTTATGAGCATAGCCCATTGCAGTTCATTCACTCCTTGATTCTGAGCCTAGCCCCCTTGTACACTTTCTACTCCTACTCAAACTTTCTTACACTCACCTGACGATAGGCTACTCCGATCTGGCTTTTCTTCATGTTTGAGTCTGCCTTTGGAGCATTGGAGGCCTGCATGCGCGCACACACACACTCATACTGTTTGTGTTTGAGAGTGTTGTGTGTGAACAACCCGTCATGTGTGTGTGTACATGTGTGTGCGTGTGTGTGTGTGTGTGTGCGCGTGCCAGATAATGCCAAAACTGATAGTCACAATTTGCTGCAGACCACAAAAAGGAGCCACAAGCTATTGTGAACGCCTGATAGCTTTGGTGGCGTTTGTGTGCATTGAGGAAGCCTGGATCTTTCTATTGTAAAGCCTGGATCTTTCTATTGTGAACGCCTGGATCTCTCTATTGTGAACGCCTGATGGCTTTGGTGGCGTTTGTGTGCATTTAATAAGCCTGGATCTTTGTATTGTGAAGCCTGGATCTTTCTATTGTAAAGCCTGGATCTTTCTATTGTGAACGCCTGATGGCTTCGATGGCGTTTGTGTGCATTTATGAAGCCTGGATCTTTCTTTTATGAAGCCTGGATCTTTTTATTATGAAGCCTGGGTCATTGTATTGTGAAACCTTGATCTTTCCATTGTGAACGCCTGACAGCTTCGTTAGCATTGCGTGCATTTATGAAGCCTGGATCTTTCTATTATGAAGCCTGGATCTTTCTATTGTGAAGCCTGGATCTTTCCATTGTGAACGCCTGATAGCTTTGGTGGCGTTTGCGTGCATTTATAAAGCCTGGATCTTCCCTTTATCATTGCCTACCTTGTCATTATGGTGGCCCTCGATGGCGACCTGCATGGCGAAGGCAGAAGCACTTTATAGTACAGACTGGGAATACCAACACATCTAGGCATGCAGCCCAAGCGGTATCAATTGTAAGATTGTATGTCAGCCCAGTTGAACGATACTCTCCTGATCTCCAATTAAACAATGCTATTCTCATCTCTAATTGAACAATGCCCTCCAATTGAACAATGCTCTCCTCATCTCCAATTGAACAATGCTATTCTCATCTCTGATTCCTTCATGCCACACCCTAAACCTCTCTTCATGTCAGAGTAAAGGAATAAAGTGAAACAAGTACAAACAGCAAGAGGGGTTTGCAGCTACACAACGCTTGTTGCCACTCGCTGGTTCAAATTCTGAATGTGTAGGGTTGGCCAGAACCTATTATATACAGTGTACATACGTAATTTTTGGCAGGGAAACAACCAAATATACGGCCGTGTACGATGTGAACATACGGTTCAGGCCAACCCAAGAAACAAGCCCTGCTTTCAATACTCACGCTGATGCATGCTGATGCGTGCTGATGCGTGCTGATGCGTGCTGGTGCATGCTGGTGCATGCTGGTGCATGCTGATGCGTGCTGATGCTTATAACACTCACGCTGATGCACTCGTAGTCCACAGCTGAGTGCTTGTCCTTCATGCCTTCAATGAACTGCTGCGACTTTTGCAGTAGATCTGGCGGGATCACCGGCAATGCTGGGAAGAAGAAACGGCCCACGCTGGCACCCTGATATACATTTCCAGTGTAAGATAAAATTGTGCTTACGTGGTAGAAAACACACAAGAGGCCTCTCATACCAAGGATATGAAATGTGCAAGTTTGTGTGTGTGTGTGTGTGTGTGTGTGTGTGTGTGTGTGTGTGTGTGTGTGTGTGTGTGTGTGTGTGTGTGTGTGTGTGTGTGTGTGTGCGTGTTTGCAACTAAGTATGTCGCCTAGCTGTATTTACAGCTATCAACTCACCAAGTTGTAGACCTTTGCGAGCTGAAAGCCGACCTGCAGGAGGACAGTCAAATTAAAAACATGTGCCATGAGAAGATGTAGCGGGCAATCAAGACCTTGCATTAGACACACTGCCGAAAGCCTTTAAAAATAAAACAGATACTGAAACCAATTTGACCCTTCATCCCTACGTATTTGAGACACCTAAGGGGGTTATGTACCTGCACCATGTAGCATACAGCATACGCAACACACACACACACACACACGCACACACACACGCACACACACACACAATCAACAAGGAATGCTGTACTATTCATTGGACCCCTCCGTACCATAAAGGCCGGCATCATTTGCCCAATTATGGGCGGTTGTTCTTCAATCCTGCAAGGAAATGCATAAGAAAACAATCAGCAAAGCAGTAAACCAAATGGAAGCATAATCACAAACAAAATCACAGGGATGGGTCATACGGCGTAGGCGTATTATACGTCGTATCGTATTTACCGTACTGCGCTTGGTTGTTTTGCGAGTAAATAAATAAATATTGAGGCCCCTCGCAATAAATCAAGCCGAAAATAAATAAAGTTTTTTCAGACCTCGCAATACTTAGACTTTTTAATGCGGTAGTTTCTGGGTTCCCCCATCGTCCTAAGGGGCAAACATCACTATTTTCACCAAACGGAAGCGCACAGAGGTCGCACCGATAGTCCCGCTCGGGAGCTCATCATCCGCCTCAGGCCTGATGTGGCAGGAGCAGCCATTGCAGCCAGCATTGCATCCCGCCCTGCCCCAGTTAAGAGGCCTGTGGGGAGGCCCAAGGTGCTTGCACCAATGGGGGTGCAAGCCCCTCCAGGAGAGAGGCATGTGTGGGCAGAGCTGCAACTCAGGTGGAGTGGGGGGGAGCACCAGGTGCGCTTGCATCTGCACTTCTGCACTTCACAGCAAAAGCAGCAGCAGCTGCAGAAGCCCAGCAGCTGAAGAAGCAGGCAGTGTGGGTCCCCAAATGCACATATTTCCTCAACATTTCAGGGACCTCGCAAATGCTTAATGCTCGCAAATTAATTATTCTAATTATTTAAAGTAGGACTCGCAATACTAAAAGCGCAGTACGGTATCACGTATTTAACCGTATTTATCAAATTGCTCCGTACAAATCGATTTTGGGCACTTAACGATTTTTGCAGCCACAAGCCCCCCAGAGCCCCCCAGAAGCACTCCCAGGCCCTCTAGAGCCCCCCAGAGGCACTCCCAAGCCCTCTAGAGCCCCCCAGAGGAACTCCCAGCCCCTTAAAACGTAGCATGATCACTTGCTTATTGCTACCACAACCCAGAAGGTGGTGCCTGTAGCGTAGATGAATTGTGCAACAGCTGCATCCACACAAGCCTTGGTCACTGCCCTCTTGCTGCAGGTGTCCAATGACTGTGTAGATGCTGCTGCTGATGTGCTTGCTGTAGTCCTGTGCAGGTGCCTCTCTTTTCCTGCATGCTCCTCGCGTCGGCAATTTCTCCCATTGCTAGCGAGCGCTGCGACTACGCCCTGAGGA
>Ga0307968_1003207_pt1 | contig 13596 bp, 7 predicted proteins | sample OrgLakmetagen650_FD_201834 | JGI IMG/M metagenome (GOLD analysis project Ga0307968, IMG submission 201834) | Saline water microbial communities from Organic Lake, Antarctica - #650 | ecosystem: Environmental > Aquatic > Non-marine Saline and Alkaline > Saline | place: Antarctica: Organic Lake... | reverse complement strand
AGCAAACCAGTTGTGATAAGCCACAGACTTTTTTAAACAAGAGCAAGGATCTTGACCATGTGCCTCTCTCCAAACTGCCTGATGCCTGAATCTCAAGTCTATGCGCAAATTAGAAATATTCAGCTTCCTGCATTGAAATAAGTCACTTCTGTATACAGTGCCATTCTGCAAATCACCAAAAGCATCCTTCATCTGTCTAGTCCAACAATTAGAAGCACCAGAATTCCCAAGGGAAATATCTGCTTTCATAACATCGCGTAAAGTATTGCTGTTTGAATCAACCATCCTGTTCCAAAATTTGACAGCTGACCTGAACCAGTAAAATTGCAAGGGTTCCTGCGCGCATTCTCGAAGCACACACCAGTTTGCAGAAGTAGATTTAATTCCCAAAATTCTCTTTAAAAACGCCATGTGTGCGACCTGCAAAGGGTTGCTGAAACCATTGTCATGCTTCAGAAATTGCGTCGACCAAATCTGACTGGCATACATGCCAGCTGACAATGCATATGTCTTGAAAAGCCACAACATCGCATGAGGCCTGTCAGAAATCCTCTTTTCAATACCAAACTCTTTCACTCTACGTAAAGCTGCATTAAAAGGCCTCAAAGCATGGGTCGCAGCATGGTGTAAGTTCATGTGCTTATCAAATAACATTCCCAGGTAGGTAAAAGAATCTCTCTCTTCAAGCTCCTGATTGTAGAGACGAAAAACAGGAACTGCGGAATTTCGGTACGCATTAAAATTAACTATGTAGGATTTCCGCACCTTTACTGTAAGTCCATTCCTGGCAGCATACGCTTCAAGTCGTCTCAACATTTTCTGCAATTGGACTGGGTCATTAGCTGTCAGGGTCAGGTCGTCAGCATAGAGCATGTGTGTTACCCTGAGGAGCCCCTCAGTGCCAGTAACAGCACCCATAAAGCCAGTCCCAAACTCATCATCCACATCATTGATAAAAAGGGAAAAGAGGAGAGGAGATAAAGGACAACCTTGTTTTACACCTCTTTAAGGCACAGTGGAATTACCGGTACTGGTAGTTTTGGCAACATCAATCAAAACATACTCGTCTCCATCGTACCTTTGTTTGATAACATTGACAAGGTGAGTGGGCATCCTGATATTAATTAAATGATCCCAAAGGTTTGGTCTGTCGATAGTGTCATACGCTTGTTTAAATTCAGTAAAGGCCGTGTGAAGGTGGGAACAACCCTTTGGTCTAATCTGCTTGGCAGCGTGGACTAAGTGCCTTAAAATAAACCTAGGCTGGATCGTGCTACGATCTAATTAGAAGCCAAATTGCGTGTCAGGAACTTTTTGGTTCTCAACACACCACTTGGTCACTAGTTCTCTCAAAATGTTGGCGTGGAGTCTATACAAAGTCCCGCTCACAGCCAACATGCGGTAGTTGTTGGGATCAAGCTTAGAGTCTTTCTTAGAAAGGGGGACGATCTTGGCTTCTTTCTAACAAGCAGGAATACGTTTCTTACTCAAAGCAACGTGAAAGAGGTTGGCCAGGTAAGGGACAATCACATTTTTATCTTTCTCATCACCTGGGTAAGCGTACTTCAAAAAAGGAGCTGAGAATTCTTCAAAACCAGGTAAAGAAGAAGAGGCAATCATCTTACCCAAAAATTTGGAGACCAGGCACGTCATAACAGCGAGACTCGGACAGACAAAGGCATCGGCAGTTCTGTTCATACCTTCAAATTTGACAATCGACTTACAACAGTGCACCAGCATGCATGTACGTTCTAAGAAAGCACAGAAGAGTGTTGGAAGGAAAAACCTTCGCCTCAAGTTGTTAAATTGTTTGAACCCCATTCTGGCCTAGCTGGTTGTTGCACTACATAGAAACTCAACCATCTCAGTCCACACTCCCGTGATGTTCAAGCCACAGCAAGCTAGCCAACAAACACCACAGAGTTTTTTCACCCTAGAGGTGCAACTCACAGCAAGCAAAGGCACCACGACACACAGCCAGCCCAGAAGTTTGCAAGGTTTACAAAAAAGGCCTTCAGTCAAGAAGTGCGACTGCTAGCCTACTCATGAAACGCAATTAGTTCATGGAATTTTTTTTGCTTGTTATTGTTCTGGCATAAGAAAGTAACACATCGTGAGTTGGGGGAAACAGAGGTGCATACTGCCTGCGGAGAGAAATCATGTGTCTTGGCGCAGTGGAAAAGAACATGCTGCTCATCTTGGACATCATCAGTATCACATAGGACACAGGTGGGGGAAATGCTTTGACTCCATGTCGCTGTCTCAAAACATAGGGTGTGAACACGAAGTCTGAAACGAGCTTAACTACGGATGTCATCACGAGGCAGGTTGAGAAACATGTATTTGGGAAGGATGTAAGGCGAATGAGTGACTTGAGCCCTTCTTGTAGGAAGAGCACACCATTCTTGGTGATAAGTAGCTAGAGTGTTTGCTGTTGTGTTTTCTCGGATGAGTTTTAGAATGAGGTGTCCAGTACTCCAAGTGTCTCTCCCTGAGGTCTACGACAAAACGACTGAGATCAATGGCCCATGCTCACAGTTTTGCAGCTTCTGTTTGAAGATATACGGTTGGGTCAGACCATCCATGGCAGAAAGAATATGGGCTGACCAGCGATCATTAGACCGTGTACTCAATTGGAAGTCAGCATGTAAGACCTATTTCATTGTGTAGCTGTTAAGTTTAGTCAAATAATTGTACAGCCACATTGCCGCGCGAAAACAATCAACTGTAGGGGTTCCAATCCACACTCTCGCATGACACACCATGAAGGCGTGGTGTCTCTGACTCCCAACATCCTTTTCAACACTGCCAACAGCCACTTCTGAAGGCTAGGGGACTGTCCATCTCTTTGCCTTGTTGTAAGTAAGGAGTGGCCCAAATCTGACTCGCATACATACCAGCCGGAATGGCGTATGTCTTGAAAAGCCATATATACGCGTGTAACCTGTTAGAAATAAGGTTATGTTTCTGAACAAACTCTTTGGCTCTGAACGTGCCTGCTGTGAATGGGCAAAGTGTTGCGTCAGCCGCGATATTCGGATTGATCTACTTGTTGCACACCATGCCCAAATATTTGACTGAGTCCGTGTAAGGAAGCATACACCGTCAAAGTACAGGGGGGGGGGGCAGGTATTCAGAGTTGGAATTGAAGCACATTACCTCTGACTTCTGGCTGTGTGTTGACAGTGAGAGACTTGTTCTTCTCAGCGTATACTCTCAGCTTGCTTAGCATGGTCTGCAGATTTGCGTGTTCATTGGGAAGGGAGGGAAAGGTCATCAGCAAACAGCATTTTTTTCACAGCAAAACATTGTGAGCGCACCCTGTGCCCCATAAGTCTTTGCTGTCAATGTTGTTCAAGTAATTGGAAAACAGCAGGGGGGAGAGGGGGCACCTTGTCACAAACGGTTTCACACCAAAAAGCCGCTGATTTATCCCCATCCAACAGTGTGTTCATCAGCTTTATACAAGTTTTCAAGGATTATTGACAGGTTTGGTTCTTACGAAGGTGGTCCCATATTTTGCTTCTGGGAATGGAGTCATGGAATATAGTTTGAACCAGCCACATATGGTTTGGAGGGGTGAGCACAAAGACGCGTTTGTTTCACACATGCTTGAAACGAGACTGTCCTCCAATCTTTTCGGAACTCTAAACGCAATCAAGAACTTCAATCCTAATACTACAAGCGCCCCATGTTTCCGTTTTCCCTCTGCTAAACCGGGGAGTTTGTAAAGAAGGGGTCGTTTTCTACTTCGTACTACATCTCCGAGGAGTCCTTGTGCTTAAAGTGCACTTTTAGACTCGCCCTGCTTTATTTTATCATTGCCCACAGTGGAGGAGCTTTACGATACTCGATACCAAAGTGGCTCCTTTTCCATAATTAATGTGGGGAGTGGTTTTCACTGCCTGCGTAGTTTTTCTTTTCTTTCCTTTATATCATTGCCTTTCGTGTGTCTCATGTTTGGCAGGTACACACTTTTGTCTACTTTTTGTCTACGCTTTAGATATTAACTACCACTTACACCTGAATATTTTCGTGGGATGTGTACTTGGTGCTAAATCATTGATATTTTTCTTTTTACGCGTTTTACAAACGCAGCCTAGCAGTCACACTTTTTGGCTGATGGCTTTATCAGTAACTCTGTAACTCTATCCTGCTACAAACTTTCAACACTTCCTAGATCCATTACGCTTGCTGCTGATGCCACTGGTATGACAGCAAGACAAATGTCGTGCAAAATGCAGCTGGGCCTTCCCATAACCCCTTCTTGGTATGACGCAACGTGCCGTGATTACAAAAGCGTTGTAAACCTTGCACACTTGTAAACCTTACAAACCTTTGCAGCACGTTTTTTCTACTGCGCCAATCCCCACATGATTTCTCTCCGCAGACTATATGCATCTCTGTTTCCCCCAACAGGAGCTCACGATGTGTTTCAATGTCTTAAGCCAGAATAATAACAAGCTTCAATTATTCCTCCATGAACTAATTGTTTTTTATGAGCCAGTAAATTAATGTGGCTCCTTTTCCTTAATAAATGTGGGGAGTGATTTCACTGCCTGCTCAGGATGCGTCTGTTACCTGTGGCATGACACATGGCATACCTGGCCCATATACTACACTGCCTGTTTTTACGTGCACACAATCCCACTCCCAAACCTTCCTACTAATTAAACCTCATAACTACCTAATAGCCATACTCAGCACGCAACCAACGCCCCTTCCAGGTCGCACACAATTCGTCATTGCCACCAATTAGGCGTGCCATCGTGCCAGTCAAGACTCCAGTCACACTGAAACCGTTGTCTAATTTGAATCGCCCAATGCAATCCCCATTGCATAGCCTTTTCAATGAAATATAACAATATAACCTTAGTAACTACCATGGAGTTCTTCCACCAAACACAAGAGGACAACACTGGAACGCTCTAGAGGGAATTTATAAGCGGCATCAGTACAACTAGACAGGACTCCAGTCTAGTTTGGAGTCAACCTTCACTTCAAGGTATCATTGCAATTGTTCAGGATCTTTGCGTGTACTGAGTCTAAACGTCTTCTTCCAATAGGACTGCGCGACGGTACAGCCCTAAAGCCCAAGTGGGGAAGATGTTTCTGCAGATGTTAGAGGAGAAAAATCTATTTTAACAGAATTACATGGCAAGAGTCTGATCAGCTGGAGACCATCTGTACTGCAAATCGAATGCAAAGTGTGTCATCTCTTCTTTGCGGATCTTATGGAGCTTGACAGTTCCCTCTACATTGTTTGCTCAAAGCACACACACACACACACTCACAGATCAAGCAAAATCTCCTGCAAGCTACGTACGGCACGTGGGAGAGCAGTACCAAACAAACCACCCACCTGTAGTTCGCATAAGTGATCATGCAGTTGTGGTTGAACACACCACTGAAGGTTTGCTGCGGCCAGTCACCATTGGCCTGTTGCATGGACATCAAATGCTTTGCAGCCCTGCATGAGTGCCGAAAGAGCACAAAATTACAGAAGTTGCAGCCATGTGTAAAGTAAGAACTTAAATCCACCTTCTAGCCACAGACAAAGAGTCTCATTGTAAGTGCACTGAATGCGGCCTGCGCCCCTAAGAATCATGAGTGTTTCCAGGTTTATAAGGTAGCATGCAAAAAACAAGCGGACCAGGTTTTTAAGACCTTATTTACAGCATATCAATGCCATGCAGAAAGAAACCGGCTGGCATTAATCCACAGTTAGCAAAATAGGATTGTATTGCAATTACCAGAAATAAGTTCGAACAAATGCGCTGTGTTACGACAAACGCTGCCCCCCTCAGGGAGCAGTCACCTGTGCAAGGGTGCAGCATCCTTTTTATGGTAGCCAGCCTCTATGAGCGTCAGCATGCCCCATGCTGTATTCACCACGTGAGATGGTCCAGGTAGTTGACTGTAGACCTGATTGGTAACAACGTATTTTTATTTGCACCAGACTGGACAAAAAGAATGAGCTTCGTGCATACTCTTTATTTAATTGCGACTGATTAGCTTACGGTGGCAATGTGCTTTATGCAAAACCAGCTTGCCTCCAGACATGCAGAAGCTACTTCGTAATGTTTCACGAGTGCTCTGTACGCACAACCAGCACACACACTTTCACTCACACACACACACGCACACACATACACACACAATACACACACGCATGCACATATGCACGCACGCGCACCACACACCTTGTTCTGACAAGACAGATAGCTCTCGCCCCAGCCACCATCGTCTTGCTGGTGCTTTAGCACAAACTCGCATGTCCGGAGGATGGCCTGTAGAGGTATAAGATGAGAGAGGCGGAAAGACAAGACCTTAAAAAATGGAGCGAACAGGCATCCACTTTCGCTTTGATCAATTTTCATAGGATGCAGCAGCGGATGCCAATGTTTGTCTTCATTGCATGAGGTAGGTAAACAAACTCACTTTTTGCAATGGGCAACCACTAGCCGTCAAAAAGCATAGGCACACTCCTGTCTGACACAAAACAAAATACGGTAGCAATATACAGCAGGCAACAGCTGCACCCAGATACACGCTGGCATACGCAGACACATACATACGCACACATAGACGCAACTACACCAGCACCACGCACCTCATCTGTGTCCCAAGCATAGCCACGAGCTACAAGTCCACTGACGCCAAACCAGCAGGCATACATGAAACACACGGCCCAGCAGCCATACCTGCAACAAGGATGATAGCGCATGATTTACGCTGTAGCAGTCTGGAAGATGAACACTGGTTGGTAATAGCCTGGCACATGAAAAAGAGCACAAAGTACGACGACGAGCGAAGCAACTGTCCAGACCAACTCATTGGAACAGTTCAGTGCCCCTTTCCAAAATGAAAAGCCTTGCTGAAACTCAAAAGTAGAATACCCCCACAAATTTGAATGCTCTTGTGCGCACGGCATTGTCGAGTTGCCTGCAGCAAAGCTCGATTGCTTACAGAAATAATAAAATACGCAACAAGGCTTGGCAGTTGAAGCAAATCATACCATCACCACCAAACCCTACCAAGAACCGTCAGGCCGCTGGATGCTCCGGATGAAGGCCTCAGCTTTGTCAAGGGCAGCCACGATTTCCTGGGGCCTGTGCAGCAAAGTGTGCATATCTCCATGTGTCCGTCAAGCGCAATTGACAAGCAGTGATCTTTGCTTGTCTAGGGCAGCCATGACCCTCTACGTCCAAAACAACACACATTAAGTATGACCGAGAACAAAAGCTTGGCATTACATTTTTGTGTGCTGCAGCCTCCTAAATTAATGCATTTATGGCTGTGATTTCGTTTGGGTCCTGACTTGCACTGCACGGGCAATAGTGGGTGCGTGCATCCATGATTTAAAAGCGTGAGCGCTGTGCAAGTTGCTCGCAATCAAATGTATGTCACCTGTGGTTTGGGTATGACTTTCTAAAGGCCGCGAGAGCTGTGATGCATGCACTCGTGCACTCCACGTAGGAGTAGTCAACTATGATGTTGCCAAATGTCTCACTGGGGTTCAGCACCTGCAGTCAGGCACACGCGTGCTTACGTGTAGTTACATAGGTGTGCTACTAACTGCTTGCATGTATTAGTATTTCTATGTTTGTGCTCATCCTTCTTGTATACTCGTCTTTATTGTGTATACTCATCTTTATTGTATACCGTACCTTACCGTACTCCCCCCGGTGCCCAAATTTCAGGAATATTAAATGTAACCCCGGGTAACCCTGGACCCTGTAAATAAATACTTTAGCCTTCCCCGCACCAACCCCGGTGGGAATTTAGCCCAGCCAGTGCCTGTACAAGCGTGTGTATGCGTGCACATGCGCGCTTGTGCGTGTGCATGTGTGTTTTCGTTTCTCGCTTCTTGTGCGTGTGCGTGTGCATGTGCGTGCGTGTTGTGCGTACAAGTGTGTGTGTGTGAATGTGTGTGTATGCGTGTGTGTGTGTGCGCGCATGCGAGTTTGTGTATGCGCATGTGTGTATGCACATGCGAGTTTGTGTGTGTGTGTGTGTGTGTGTGTGTGTGTGCGCATGCGAGTTTGTGCGTCTGCATGTGTGCTGACGCTGCTTCACGCTGAGCCCTCTCCTCTTTTGCCTGCTGCAGTCTGGTCGGCTTTCTGTTGATCCTCCTTTTGCTGCTGCAACGCTGCTTTTTCCTCTGCTGTCGCTGCCGACTTGATGAAAAAGCTGCCAAACGTCCGCTGCAGCGTCCGCTGGAACACATCTTTGGGCGCAACCGGTGCTGCTAACGCTGGGGCTGGTGTTGTTGCTGGGGCCGAGGTGAGGCGGGGCCTGGGAGGGTAGCGGGGGGAGGCGGAGGGGCTTTCTCTGCTCATCACTGTTCACTCACCCACCAAACTTTATTTTCGCTAACCCGGATCCTATGAATAAATATATTTTACGATGCCGGCATCAATCCGGAGGGCAAAAAACGATATTTACCCGGGGTGATATAAGAAAGGTACGGTACTCATCTTTATAGTGTAAACTCTTATTGCGTATATGTGTATGAGTGTTCCTCGTGCAAACTACCGTACTGCTCCATAAGGTTTGCGTGTCTAAATGATTGCGAGGTGCCCAATAAAATAATTTTTGCAAAGTGCTAATTGTTTGGTCTGTATGAGTTGTGGTGTTTAGCGAATGATTTGCGAGCTTTTGCAGATTATGTGTGTTTTTGTGTGATCTGCACTGATATTATATAGTGCTCACATCCAATAGGGGCTGTAAGTTTCCTTTGATGCTTGAACTTACTACAGCAAAGAAGTTGGGGTTTTTCCAACAAGTGCATTTTGGCAGGAAGTTGAATCCAAGACCTGCAGGACCCAGCCAAAAATAGGCTGCTCAAAATAATATTTATTTTGTCTTTGTAAATGACATATTAAGGTAGCCAAATATTTACTCCTTGGAGCAGTACGTTAGCTTTTTTGCATCTGTGACATTCCTACCTAAACACTTACTAATTAATTGATCTCGCAGGTGATGAATGGACTTCTGTGCCCAGGTCTTGGTGTAGCTATGTCATTGCAGCTTCAAACTCCAGAGACTGTATTTGCTGGCACTTTACCATGCTGAAGACAGATACAGACACTTGTGCTTTGCACGTACCTCCAAGGCATGGAAGGACCGTGTGTTCTCGTACGTTGCCATGCCACCATCAAAATTCTGAGCGGCAAGAGCGACACGTTGGAACAAGATTTGATACAGATTTTAGAGCTTTGACGGATCATGAGGAAAGGAAGTGATCAAATAAACGTTTCCTCGACTGTTTGCAAAATGTCTGATGGACACTTTTGCGGCGTATAACTGTGATAAAAATTACAAGCTGTCAATTGAAAACAATGTCGTCTGAGAACAATGATGTTCAAGCGTCTGACCTGGTAAGAGAGGATGACGGTGACACAATCGTACAGCTGCTCCTTGAACACTCCGGCTCCAACCTGCAGAAGGCATTTAAGGAGCATTCATAAAACACCGTGGTGCAATCGCCTACAGAGATCATTCTTGAGGTGGGGAGTTTGTATGAATGGCAGAAATTCGTGGTTGGCATAAGAGAGGCTTTACACAAGCAGCAGCGACAGTGGAACCAAACTGCTTTCAACCTTACATTGTGATGACTGATGGCCGCAAGTTGGCAAGCTGGAAGCCATGCATGCCTTTTGCTCCAAACGTCCCCCACACCCCTACCATGTTTGGTGGCAGCTTTGCAAGGCTCAGTGCGGCTTTCAGGCCCTCAGAGGAGCAATCGCTGATGGGCCAGCCGTGATCGCGTGAGGAGAAAGGCCACGCCCCCTTGCTGATGTGGCGGTAGTACTTAGAAAGGGGCTGCTGTGCTTCCTCGACCACCTGCACATACCCAGAGGGCTGGCTTCAATTTTAAGGTCAAAATTCTCATGATCAGCAACAGAGGTTTCCCCCGCTCTAGGCTCCAGGGATTTGCTCTTGTTTCACAACTCAACACGCTTTACAGCATTCAACGACAGAGCAAAGCAAACGACATGCGCTCCTCTTCTTGATTTTTGACTGTTTCTGCATTTCTCTCTCTAATCCAAATTGCGCAAATTTAGTTTTAAGTAGCGCGGTGTGGATCCTTTTTCTGGCCGCATATACAGCACTGCAACATTCATAGTCAGTAACAAAGGAGACTAGGGTGCGCATACTTTTGAGGTTGGAAGTAAATAGGGGGAGTAGGAGTGGGGAGCCTGCCTTTATATTGTAACACGCAAGTAATTGGTAAGTCCTGAGGATTCACGTCTGCCTACTAGCAGCGCTGTGCTCCTTTGCCCTGACAAAAGCACCCACTCAGCTACGCACCCACCTGCGTGTTGTGGATGTACTTGTGCGCCTTCTTGAGGCAGGCAGCCGAGATGTCTAGCATGCCTGTATTGATGATGGCCTGCAGCAGACAATGTACGTTTTAAATGTTTGCCTCACACACGTGGAGGGGAGGGGTGAGAGCAGGAGAGGCCCAGGCTTAGGCTTGCACACCCAAGGATGTAGATGTCATAAACAAATTAAAAGCCTTGGATGTTCCATCAGGGTGTACCATCTGTCGACAAGCAAACGCCATACACATCTAGCGTAGACACAGCCATACCTGTGCTGCAAAGGAGGTGTCCCACAGCTGAGAGCCGTTGTAGCCCTGCATCTTTAAACCATCCTCGGCTACCCACAAATAGTCGTAGATGCGAGGTATGTGCCTGCATGCGTGCAGAGGGGGAGCATACACGCACATGTATGGTTTACAAAGGCACTTGCATGCAGTGTGCAGTGTGCATCTGTATTACGCGCTGAAGGTCGACGATGTCTTTTGTGCACACACCAAGCTCAGACCACACAAATGGGCAATGCGCGTAAGCCTGTTGTTTCTGATATGCACACAATTATAAAGCATAGACTTGAGACTTGTTATAATGATGCTGCGTCTGATACCTTGAACCTTGTCAAATACAAACATCACAGGGTTCGCCAGTTCTACTCGATACGCTTGCTATGCTTGCGGACTGTGTGACAGGGACTGCATAACAGTACACTTCAATGGGTTACTACAGGTGTGAACAGTAATTGCACGTTACGGGTAAGCTCTGCCCCCAATCCCCACCTCTCAAACTCCTCAGAAGTCGGGTTGTCCATCCAGCATGCCAGCATGTTGATGGCTTTGTTGACAGGCCCAATGTCCACGTATCGGGTGTTCCTGTCCTGCAAGAGTGACAGCATTCGTCCGGCACTACATTTTAGCCGCGAGCCTTGGGCGGGAAATGGTTGCAACTACATGCTTGAATGCAAGTCGCGCATTGTGAGGACTTAACATCATGGCTACAGCATATCATGGCACATTGTGAGGGCTTAACATCATGGCTACAGCTGCATGTGAGAGTGCTTATTACTCTGCATGCTAATGGCGCACCAAGAGAACCTTTCAGCACAGCTACAAGTGAAAGCTAGCATGCCAGCGTTGCAATGAGAGATCTTAGCAAGTGGAGGGCCGTACCCTTTCCTTGCCCTGCACCTCTCTTAATGGCAGTGGTTGTGTAAGCAATTTGCAGACTTTCATTCATACATGTGCGAGGTACACACAAGCCTGGAACCTTCAACCTTTCCTTTCCTCACCTCGTAATGTATGTGCTTCATGCACTCTGCTAGTGCCTTCTTTCTCAGCCATGACCCCAGCAGCAGGTTCTCTGCCTTGTACAGGGTCCACCACAGCACATCCTGCACACATGCAATAACGTATCATGGGGTCTGATCAATTGCACCAACTCAAGTGCCATCGTTCAGCGGTATGCGTGCTTCCAGCATTATTGTTCGCTACAAAAAGAGCACGAGCTGCAACGTAGTGACACGGGGCCTAATTAGATTCCTTAATAATTACTGTGACCTGCACAAGCTCAGTTGCACGCGTAATGGTTCACAAGGCGTCACAGAGCACAGGTTTGATGAGCCTGCAACTTGATTATGCTGTGCCTGCTCCATTGACCAGAACTGCACCAGGTCTAGCAACGAGCTTCCCAGAAGCTTGCTTGCTCACAACAGCGCCAAGCCTGCCCCAAATATGTATCATGCACGCACAAAGGCGCACCATCATTGCTGGCACACACACACACACACCTGCTTGCAAACATGCGTGATGATAACTCTGGATCAAAATGGGGGGGGGGTCTGTTACACAGAGCCTCAGCACGCTCTCACCTGAATTAAAGGGTGTGGGTAGTACAGGTCCTCCTTGGCCACTTGGTTGCGGGCTGCATTCCAATCGATGCTGTCATAGGGCACAGGGTAGAGCTCCTTTCTGTGGTGTGTGTATGTGTGTGTGTGCATGTGTGTGTGTCATGTGTCATGTGTCATGTGTGTGCTGGCATGCTGCAACTAAATTATGCTGCCTTTTGCACTCTTTCCTACTAAAGGGAGCCAAGCTGCACCCACCATGCTGGCCACAACGGTAAATACACATTTTGGCATGCAAGCATGCATGGATTGAACATGGACACATAATTGGCAACACGGACATGGATATCCATTGTAGCAATACACAAACGCACGAGAACACATGTGCACTCATTCGTGCTTTCACAGAGCCTGAACAAAATTGACACACCTGGCCGACCCAGGCCATACCTGATGGCAGCCGTCAAAGGCGTCTCTTTGCATGTGCCGCGCTTGCCATACACGTAGGACATAGGCAGATACACCTGCAGGTGCGTCAGTAGTGTTTTTAATGAAAGCATTGTTATACATGTAAGACACATGCAGATACACCTGTGATGCTATCAGCGTTCACGGGAGTTTGTGGATTGCATTGTACAGACTTTAAACATGCGGTACAATCAGCATCGTTGTCCTAGGGGAACACATGGGGGCATACAGTAACACATGCAGTGGCAGCAGCAGGTGGGGCGTGGGGACACGCATCAGGAGCAAGGCATGACTGTGTCACATGCAGTTTGACAGCAGCTTATCACGAGTTAATACTTCTTATTCCTGTATTTGTTGCTTGGGGTGATCTTGTGGCTGCAAAACATTGAGAATACGTGGCTAGTTTGCGCACAACAAAACAACCGACTCATATCTCAAACCTAAACTGCCCAAATGTGGAGTGAGTTTTCCACTGAGTCTTCCACCAACAAATTCTGCATTTGAGCATTTTGTCAGGGGCCACCCACCATGCTGCAAAGGCCAGCCAGCCAGCAGTTTAACTACCACAATGGTGGATGGACTGAGTGCAGTTCAATTACAACCAGTGTTGTGCTTATACGCCGTATCTCCATTTTCAGACCGTATATACGGTACGGTTACGGTACGGTACGGTCCAAAACCGTATAATACGGTCAAAATGAAAATACGGTACGGTTCCGGTACGGTACGGGAAACCGGTCAACCGTACAAGCTTGCATGGCCACCCGGTCTGAGGCGCGTGCCCACCCGCCACTCGAAAATTTCCGTCCCAACAACTATCATTATATTATACTTATAGTTAAGGAATGAAACAAAGATGAATAGAGGCCCAACACAAAAGAGGCAAAGGCAGGCTTTGGGGGAGGCCAGCCTGCCTGACCCCCAAAGCCTGCTGAGGGCCCCTGCATACCCCCTTGCAGC
>Ga0307968_1003204_pt1 | contig 13603 bp, 10 predicted proteins | sample OrgLakmetagen650_FD_201834 | JGI IMG/M metagenome (GOLD analysis project Ga0307968, IMG submission 201834) | Saline water microbial communities from Organic Lake, Antarctica - #650 | ecosystem: Environmental > Aquatic > Non-marine Saline and Alkaline > Saline | place: Antarctica: Organic Lake... | reverse complement strand
ATGGGTGGATGTGTGTGTGAGTGTGTGTGTGCATGTGTGCAATTTTGTGTCCGCAGGTTTGGGTGTGGGTGTGGGTGTGGATGTGGGTGTGGATGTGGGTGTGGGTGTGGGTGTGGGTGTGGGTGTGGGTGTGGGTGTGGGTGTGGGTGTGGGTGTGGATGTGGGTGTGGATGTGGGTGTGGGTGTGGGTGTGGACCAGAGACCTTTAGCCTAGAAAGTTTAGGTCCAATCCCACGTAAAGTTTAGGTCTAGACCCACGTACGATGATGTCTAGCCAGCTTTCATTTGCTGCCTGTGTCCATGTACTTTACGCGTTGTGTTATGTTAAGGTGCTGCCACCTCCCCCTGTGAAGGTTACTTGAACCTGGACAGTCGATTTCAGATGTGTCCTAGTATATGGGCTACCCCTTGTGATCTAGTTTAGTTTAGTTTGGATTAAAAAGGCCTCCAGCCTGGCATGGCTGCTCAACCTATAGGTCACAACAAATAGATCAATCAAAAAGATCGACAGCTGCACTTATAAATTGTGATCCAGGTTACTACATAAGGTTGCTATTAGGTAATAAGGTTACTAGATAATAGATCATAGATAAGGTTACGACGTTACAACAGGACAGTGCCACCATTTGCAACTGATTCTTGTTACCGGTTATGTCCCAACTTGGTGTTTCAAGGACTGCAGCTTCTAGGTAATAAGGTTACTAGATAATAGATCATAGATAAGGTTACAACGTTACAACAGGACAGTGCCACCATTTGCAACTGATTATTGTTACCGTTTATGTCCCAAATGTGTTTCAAGGACTGCAGCTACTAGGTAATAAGGTTACTAGATAATAGATCATAGATAAGGTTACGACGTTACAACAGGACAGGACAGTGTGACCATTCACTGACCATTTGCAACTGATTTTTGTTCCCGGTTATGTCCTGAATGTGTTTAAGGTTGCAGCGTGCTTGCAGGATCCACAGGGCGTTGTGGAGGTGCTATGCCAACTTTGCTCCAAACCCAACGAGCGAATAGTTAGGTTTGGCCAGAACCGTATAAGTATATACAGTTTATGTACGGTATTTTTGGCAGCGAAATCACCAAATATACGGTGTATTTATACGGTTCTGGCCAACCCTACGAATAATGCAGCCACACCTCAAGTCAGGCACTCGGGTAATGTGGCAAAGAGTGAAAATTGGGTCCACGTCTGATGTATCTTGAGCTAAGCATTTCAGCACACTGGACTTGCAAACATGATTGTGCAAATACAAGCAGACAAGCGCACTGGACTTGCAAACATGATTGTGCAAACACAAGCATTTCAGCACGCTGGACTTGCAAACATGATTGTGCAAATACAAGCAGACAAGCGCACTGGACTTGCAAACATGATTGTGCAAATACAAGCAGACAAACCCACCACGGCGTACACATGGTATATCACGACGATGATTGACGAGACCAGCACCAGCAACAGTTGATACACAAGGCCCACAACCACACTTAAGCTGCGAGTAGATGGTCAGGGAACAGGGGGAAAATGGGAGGGTGTCACTGCGATAGGTTTATTGGCAGGCGCTCAGGGTAAGCACAAGGACTTGATAAGGGCCAAATGTGCACATGTGTGCTAGAACGCAAGCTGCCAGGTATTCTGGACAATCCTGATCTTTTTGATTGACAGTCCTGATCTTTTTGATTGACTTTTTTGTCGGGACCTATAGGTTGAGCAGCCATGCCAGGCAGGAGGCCTTAGTGATCCAAACTAAACAAAAACTGGACAATCCTGTTAACACTAGGTAACTGACCGCTTGCTTCTGAGATAGATATACGTAATAATACGCACAAAAAGGGTTGGCAGCCGTATGCCATGTTACAAAAATAGAGTACTGATAGTCACAAAAAAAGAGCCCTGTCAGTCACAACAAAAGATTCCTGTCAGTCAAAAACTGAGCCCTACCGCACGTATTTAGGGTGAACCAGAACTGTATACCTACATCGTATATATGACTGTATTATATTATTTATATAATTGACATGGTGAATTTCAGCTAACACTTCCGTTTAAACACCATGTATACGTATATACGTATAAATGTGTGGTTCCAGCCAACCCTATACACGTGTCGTGCAATTGATGCTGAACACGGTGGCAAAAGTGTATCCACGCTGATGAAGACCAGTGCCCATGCAGGAAGAACTGTGAAGCAGTGCTCATACTGGCTAGCCAGAGCCCCACCAAAGTAGTGAACTACTAGTCGCCCCAAGGGGATGTTGGCCGACAGGGCTACAAAGGTGCTCCCAATCTCTCACAGTTTCCCCTGCTTTATCCACTCATTTTACTTCCTTTTCTGTGGCAGAGGAGTTTCGCTGTAGGTTGCACTCGGTGCCAAAGTCTCATCCTTCCTTTAATTAATGCGGGGAGTGCTTCTCACTGCCTGCTGTGCCGTTCTGTTGCTTTCCTTTTTTTATCCGCTGGTTCAAGAAGTTGACCCAGCGTTCACCCTCTTGTTGCAGTTGCTGAAGTTTAAGTTTAAGCTGTGAAGTTGTTGAAGTTGTTGATGCTGAAAATTAAGGCACAAAAAAGACACTCACAACACAGCAGGCTGAGGCCGATGCCGCCATGCGGCATTCCTGTGCCTTTTCCAATTATCCCAAGTGTAAACCTAAGGATGGATGTTAGTGAAGGCACGTGTTTCCCTACTTGCCCCAGCAGTCGAACAGTCTGTATATAAGCAACTCATCAGAACATGAAGCAAGGACAATTTGACCAGGTAAGTTTCTGGCCACATCTAAATCAACTTATGTGCACATCAAAATGTTTGGTCAGAAGCAAACCTGCCTGCGAACACCGTGTCAATAGCCCCCTTCATTTCATTTACCTTGTCAGCAAAAAGCCGCTGGTGTGAGACCTGCAGTTAAAGATAGGCACGCACGTATATGAAGGTTGTAAGAAAAAATGAATACGGCTGCTCATCTGCTCAGTACGACCTTGCGGGTTCAAGTTGGCTTTAATGCAACATGAAGCTGCCTGTTGGTATCAGACACAGGCAATACAATGCGCATGGAAATTGCTTTGGTGGTTTAAAGCCTGTTTGGTGCAGCGCGTTGAACAGTTACACCTGTTTTTGCCTCTACGCGCTACTGCATATAATAGGATTATTATTGAGCAACAGAGCAGCAGGGCCTTGGGCTGGTAGTGCATTGTGGTTTACAAATTGAACGGTGAAAACTCACGGGGGTGTCTATGAATAGCGGTAGTATTCTGGGGGGCCTGTCAACCGACATGTGTTGAGGGCAGCGCCAGGTCAATCTCTGCAGCAGTCCTGTTTGACCCTCATTGTTGTGGATACCAGAGCCATGTATGTTTCTATGGAAGTCTTGCGACCAAGAGGGACTGAGAGGCTGTAGTTGTGTCGGGGAACGACCTGAGCTTAACGAGGAGTATCACCCATATTAGAAGGATTGTGAGCCACAGTAAGACAGCCTTGCTTTGCATCTAACGCAGATTGATGTATGTTAACATTAAAGCTACACAGCTAGAGTCCATATTGTACAGCTAAAATCCCTTTTGTACTGCGTTTGTCATTTGTTCATGCAATGCGTGCAAAGCGTGTACAATTATTTATAATAAATATTTGTGTAACTGTTTCGAACAATGGTCGACGAATCAGCTAGCACGAGCCCCTTGCAAGCTCCAGATAGCACAGCAGCAGAGCCAAGCACCTCAGGAAATGCAGCTATCCAAGAGCAGCCCACCTTGAGCGCTGGAGATGCTATAGCAGGCAAAAAGAAGAAGAAATTTGACCCTATAGAACTGCGTGAGTGCGCGCTGGCTGCATGAACGTGCATGCGCTTTTTAATGCTCATTGCGTGTTTCTTCTTCTACGCTTTCCTTCACCTTTACGCTCTTGCACCTAATAACTGGATCCATGCAAAAATTGTGTCTCGTACTTGCATTCACAGCGCACCCCATGCGAATCGTGCAAGAGGATTTCATGAACAACTGTTTTATCAAGAGTGCTTTGAGTGGGGCCATGGGAGGTTTAGCAGGGGGAGCCTTTGGTCTGTTCACAGCCAGTATAGAGAACAGTGGGGGGGTGAGTGGCACACACGTTTTGGCGTTTTGAAGGTGCCAAGGAGGCACTCTTATTTGTGTGCTCGCATCACAACTATTTGCTTCCTCTGATGCACCATTGACTGATTTTGCACTTTGTTCACGATGGCGTCTGCTGCTGATCGTGTGTGCGTGTGTGTGCGCTTGTGCAGCCAACGGAGGTGCTGCCGCCAGAGGCACGTGATAAGCCGACGCGAGTGGTGCTACGAGAGATGGTGAAAAACATGAAGGACAAGAGTGTGTGAGTACAAAGTTTGCAAGAAAAACATGAAGGACACGAGCGTGTGTGTACAGGAGCCAGTGCTGATGCTGGAGCCAGATGCTGATGCCTGCTGTTGTGCACATTGTAGGGTGTGCTCAGTGTACCTGGTAGTGCTCAGTGCACCTTGTAGGGTGTGCTCAGTGTACCTTGTAGTGCTCAGTGCACCTTGTAGTGCTCAGTGCACCTGGCAGTGCTCAGCGCACCTTGCAGTGCTCAGTGCGCCTTGCAGTGCTCAGTGCGCCTTGCTCAGTGCACCTTGTAGTGCTCAGTGTACCTTGTAGTGCTCAGTGTACCTTGTAGTGCTCAGTGTACCGCCTTGCAGTGCTCAGTGCGCCTTGCTCAGTGCACCTTGTAGTGCTCAGTGCACCTTGTAGTGCTCAGTGCACCTTGTAGGGTGTGCTCAGTGCACCTTGTAGGGTGTGCTCAGTGTACCTTGTAGGGTGTGCTCAGTGTACCTTGTAGTGCTCAGTGCACCTTGCAGTGCTCAGTGCACCTTGCAATGCTCAGTGCACCTTGCAGTGCTCAGTGCACCTTGCAGTGCTCAGTGCGCCTTGCAGTGCTCAGTGCGCCTTGCAGTGCACCTTGTATGGTGTGCTCACTCAGTGCATGAGAATTTTGATGTGGTTGCACTTTTTTTTGCTTTGTGTGGAGTGCTTTGTGTGGCGGGGAGTGGTGTATAATCTTGATCTTAGTTAGGCCGACAAAAAATGAAGAGGAAGAGCAGGGCTGAAAGCCTGAAAAACTGAAACTTGTCAACGGTTGGCAACGCACCACTTTGTTGACGTGCCCTGAATGCTTCACACTTGCACACACGCACAGACCAATTAATCCCAAAGCTTTCATTTATACGAAGCCACCTAACCCCTTCACGCATTTGCTCTGCTAACTTCATTAGCAATTTGCTTGTTTGATACGAAGAAGCACAACAGCTGGGTGCACGGAGTGTTGTAATGGAAGAAGAGAAGACTAGGCAGGCCTTCATGCTGAGCTCATTGCCAGCAAAGCCTCTTCATTTATATTTGGCAGGCAAGGACTTTGAAGAATTGCTGAAAGAAAGAGCCATTTAGCCGTTCGGTACTCTACAAAGCCCTACTTGGACAGAAAATAGTATTCATGCGCGCACACACACACACACACACACATACACACACACACACAGACTGCAACCCATGACAATCAGACGTTTGCAAAACACCCTGCCCTCTCTCCTTTTTAATGTGTGCGCCACAGATCATACGCGAAAGGGTTTGCCTACTTTGGGGCGCTGTATTCATTCAACGAGTGTGTGATAGAGAAATACCGGGCAAAGCATGACAAGTACAATCCCATGTTTGCGGGGTGTGCCACCGGGGGGATGATGGCCTATGGAGGTACGTGCGATGTGTATGTGTGTGTGTGTGTGTGTTTGTGTGTGTACGTATGTGTGGAAGCTTGCGTGTGGGTGTGGGTGTGTGGTGTGTGTGTGTGTGTGTGTGTGTGTGCGCGCGCGTGCGTGTGCGTGTGGGTGTGGGTGTGGGTGTAAGCTTGCGTGTGGGCATGGGCGTGGGTGTGGGTGGGTAGTGGGTGGGTGGGTGAGTGTGGATATCAAGAACAAGCGGCCATTATTGAATTGACTACTGCAAAGGTGCTTAACCCATGAGGTGCTTAACCCATGAGGTGCTTAACCCATGAGGCGCTTAACCCATGAGGTGCATAACCCATAAGGTGTTCTCACTTCTCACTCCTACCTACGATCCTCCCTATCGGCCTAAGGCAAACGTTGGAAGTGGGTTTTCGGGGGGGAGGGTGGAGGGTGTACAGCCAGCTGCAATGAATTGAGCAGGATTCATTAGACCCCCACATGGTATTCATATATGCGGCATACGTGAATACCCTGTAAGGGCGTATGCGGTGTACTGTAAACTGTATGTACACTGCGGTGTACATATATGCATAGGGTTGGCCAGAACCATATATATATACGGTGTGTATACGATGCTTTTTGCAGAAATTCCATCGATTATAATGTCATATACAGCGTATATACTTTTATGTAAATACGGTTCTGGCCAACCCTATGCATATTATGTATGTACACGTTGTGTTAAATCATGTACCTATACGTGTACATAGTCCTGGATAACTGCGGGAATGAGCAATGCTCAGCATGGGAGGTACATACGATGCAATCCATACACCATCAAACCTCAATCCTTAATATTTTCATCCTATGGGGGTGCGATGGAATTTCTTGAACCAGTCAGGGTATACCCCTTTTCACCGGTATAGGGGTACATTCAGGTGCGCAATTTGCTCCATATGCCAGCTTGCTCCATATGTAAGGTTGGCCAGAACCATATATATACGGTGTATATACGGTATTATTGGCAGGTAAATCAAGAAATATATGGTCATACACGGTGTATATATACGGTTCTGGCCAACCCTATCCATATGCCACCATAAGAGGCTCTATATAAACTGTGTGTGAAAATAAATTTGTTACCTCTCCAGCCATGAACACCATACGTACGTGTCTCTTGTAAACCATATAAGTAGGGTTGGCCAGAACCATATATATACGGTGTATATACGGTTTTTTTGGCAGGGAAATCACCAAATATACGGTCATATACGGTGTATATACACGGTTCTGGCCAACCCTACATATAAGAAACCTTTACAAGAATAGTTGAGGAGAAGTCCACCTTGGTTGTTTGGACACACCCGGCATGTAAAAGGAAAGAGAAACTACGCAGACAGTGAACACCACTGCTTAAGGAAAAGAAAGCCGCTTTGGTACTGCATGCCGTAAAACTCTTGTATCAGCAGACCAAAACGGCTTTGTCAGAAAAGAATTAATCGATTAGCTGAATGTGCATGGCGAAGGATTTTTATGTTTATGAGGATTATGCCGTAGTCTGGGAGCAAATGTTTAGGGATTTAGGGATTGCCAGCAAAAAATTACGCCGTACACAGGAGGATTTTTAATTTTTCTTGGACGACACGTTTTCTTTTTAGGGTGGACACCCCTGAGGGACCACCCACCCCCCAAACCTCCCTTCCAGTGTCCCCACCCAAACAAAAAGGGTACCGATCTGCTCCTTTTTGAATTCTGCATCCATCTGCATACTCATCAAGACCTAAAACTGTAAGGTATCTAAATGACAAGGGCCTCGCGAAGCTCGCATTGTAATTAATTAATTCAATTTAAACATGAACGGGGACAGGCCGGGAAAGTCTCCCAAGCCGCCCCTCAAGGCCCCCAAGGTGGACAAACAGCTTGGGAGGCTGGCCCTCTATTGGGGAGGAAGGACCAAGAGAAGGGCGCCTTCATTCCCTTCACATGTGCACGCACGCACACGTACCCGCATGCACACACACATACACACACATACACTTCTACGTGCATGCACACACGTACACGCATGCACACATGTACGCGCGCACACACACACAAAAGTACACAACACACGCACACATGTACGTACGCAATCGTATACACACGCACGCACGTACACAACGCACGCACATGCACACACATACGTGCACGCACACAAACAAACACACACGTAAGCGCACGCATGCACACGTACGCACGCATGCGCACGTACGTGTGCGCGCACACACACACACACACACACACACACACACACACACACACACACACACACACGTACCTGCATGCACACACACACATGTATGGTGTATGGGACATGTATACATATGTATACACACACACTTACGTACACACGTATGCGCATACACACACGCACACACACATACACACAAGTACACAATGCATGAACGCAGTAGGTACACAACCGTACACACACGCACGTACACAACGCACGCTCACACGTACGTGCACGCACACACACACACACACACACACACACACACACACACACACACACACACACACACACACACACACACACAAACACACGTACGCACATAAACACGCACGTACGCGCACGCACGCACACATGCGCACGCACGCATACGTACGCGCACACGCGCGTGCATACGCATGTAGGTGCAGCTCATAGGGCCAGAAGGCCCTCGCATAGGCTCGCTTTGTGTTTTTTAGTTATGTGTTGCCCCCCTCGCATTGCTCGCATTGAGGCTTTTAATTGGGTTTTTTCAAACCTCGGATTGGTCACGGTACCCTACGGTATATTTAAAATTCCGTGGATGTGTCCCAGAAAAAAACTGGAACCCCCCGCAAAAAAACTAAAAACCCGTTGGGGGACCCCCCCCCCCCAATTCGACCCATATATATACCAATCGATAGCTCTTGACGTCAGGATTCCGAATTTAAACTTTTTAATCGATTTGACAGGTGTCGTCCAAAAGTTATGCTTCCTGCAGCCTCCTGCCGTACATAATATGTAATATCTAGCCATATTTAGACATTCCTGCCACATCCTCCTTTTCCATCGGCTGGCTAATTCACCAAATGTATGACTTCTAATTTCCTTGTCAAACACGACTTCAAAAGAGCAGGCAATCCTTCATCTTGTTCATAACGTTCAACAAATGCACGTCAGGAACAAAAAATAGGCGTACAGCGTGAGGGATATGTGCAGGAGAGGGCTGTGAAATAATAATAATGAAAAAACAAGGCATACAGCATACAGCGTGAGGGATCTGTGCAGGAGAGGGCTGTGAAATAATAATAATGAAATAATAAGGCGTACAGCTTGAGGGATCTGTGCAGGAGAGGGCTGTGAAATAATAATAATAATGAAAAAATAATAATGAAATAATAAGGCGTACAGCTTGAGGGATGTGTGCAGGAGAGGGCAGTGAAGTAATACTTCCTGTTATCGACTCTCATCAGGAGCCGGTTTCAGGCCAAGCCTGCAACCCTCCTGATCCCCATTGGTTTTTCCTTTCCTTTTTGCGGTGGAGGAGCTTTACGGTACTCGGTACCAAAGTGGCTCCTTTTCCTTAATTAATGTGGGGAGTGGTTTTCACTGCCTGCGTAGTTTTTCTTTTTCTTTCTATCCCCAACAACATACAGCCGTTTTTAATTTTGTATTAATACATTGTATTAGCACATTAAAGCACGCACAAAAATTCACATTAACACACATACACACACGCACACGGACGCACGCACAAACATTCACACTCATCCACCCTTTCTGTGCTTGCAGCGGGACCCAAGGCCATGTGCTTCGGCTGTGTTAGTGTAGGCGCCTTCAGTGCGGCTATAGAACACTTTTTGGAGTTGCATTGAAAAAGTTTATATTATAATTAGTGTAGAACTCTTGTCAAGGTGCATGGGGAGTGCTTATCACTGCCAGTGCCTGTGTAGATTTTCTTTTTCTTTTTTTCAGGCTCGACTTGTCAACCTCAATATTGCCATGTGACTACTTTCCTATTTCTTACCTACGAGGAGACTGCTACGCAGGCAGCAAAAAAATTCCCTACTTCATTTATGGAAAAGGAGCCAACTTCATATCGAGTACCGTAAACACACCTGTCACGACAAATCATGGTACCAGCTTAAGCATGGATTGCAAGTATGAGCCATAAAAGGTGTGTTTAATGTCTCCTCCCTCTTCACGCGAGAAGGAAGCGACGGCTCAAGCAACGCCCAAGAGGAGATGGCTCAAACAAGTCTGAGAAAAGAGCGATTTTGTTACAAGAGGACCATATAAACTGGCCAAACAACCAAATAACCATAAAACCGTTGCTCACATTATTAATTTAGGGAAAATCACACGATTCGTCCATGCCATTGATTGAGCATGACACGCACACCCCACCACCAAAGAAGAAATAAGATCAATGAGCGTCAGGAGAGTTGCGGGTTTGACCTGACACTGGCTCCTGATGAGAGTTGGTAGTGGTACTGGAAAGAGCACGTCTGGTATGGACGAGTAAAGCAACATAGTTGACAGAAAGCAGATGGAGCTTGGAAGCAAGTGTTCTTTTAGAGTCACGACCTAGCTTCTTCTTAACAGGCTCCAACCAGGTAGTGTGTGATTTTCAGCACCCCTATAGAGGCATCCACTCCCAGAAGGATGGTGTGAAGGGGGGGGGAGGAATGTTGGAGATCTTTGGCGGATCCTGTGCTCCAGCTGGTTCTGGAGTCTAGTGTCCTTGCAGTATTTGATCTCAATGAGGTGGATGTCACGTTATAGTATGTCGAGACCGTCAGGTCGGTGCAGTCAGGGGGTGATTGCTCTGGCTGCCGGTGGCTGACGTAGCTGCTGATGGCTGCTGGTGCGGCTGAGGTGCTCCCACCAGCCAGTTTCGCTTTTTCAGCCAGCCAGTTTTGCCCCCTGCCACTCCATAGAACCCACCCCCCTCCGTTAATCAGAATGTTGCTTTCTAGTTTTTGCGGAGATGGAAGCAACCAACACAGCATCTGGACGGCTGGAGAACACGTGTTTTGTCCAAGAACAAGCGAGGTGAATGAAGTCACTTCGGTTTGATCCGTTCCAGCTGTTTATGTTATTGGTTACAGTGTTATTCTTTACTCCATGCCGGAGGAATTGTTTACACCATAGTGTTATATACTTACAATAGGTTATAACCTGCCATATTGCCCATGGTTCCAACAGCTGTGACCTCCACGCAGGTTGCTTGGCTGATCGGCAAATTTGACTGGTCTTAGCCAGCCATTTAAAAATCCCCCCTGGCCCCTTCTTTGTAATCCTCTATACCTTTTTCCTATCGGGATTACACAGCAGCGCTTTGGAACACATAGACCTGAGGGCCACCCCCAATTGTTGCCATTGTAGACACTGCCCTTATGGTACTCAGAGACAGCTTCATAAGGATGCAAAACTTGTGTATACTCACCACCTACACAGCAGAAACATAAGTTTAGTTTGGATTACAACGGCCTCTTAAAAACATAATAAGAAGTCCATGGCAAATGAGAGAGAACAGCTATTCTACCTACCTATAAGACGCGTTCCTTGAAGGATAAAAAGAAAAAGAACGCAGAATGACCTAATATTGAAGAACAGAACTTTCACAGTGACACACTTCCCTGTTTGAAAAATACCATAATTAGAGCAAAATGAAGACGGTCACGGCAAGTTGATTGCGTACTTTGAAGCAAGAACCACAGCAAGATTGTGAGCAACATAAGAGCGACAAAAAGCGCCCAAAACGAGAAATATAGTGTGGCAGCCACAACAGACAAGGTGCAAGTGTGGATGCTTCGCCACACAAGCCCCCTGAAACACATTGATGTCAAATGGTTGGGGGGTCGCCTGGTGCGGGCACCTATGTAGTCCCTCCCTCTGTAATAATAAAAATAATCAGGGTTGGCCAGAACCATACACTTATAGGTACATACGGGGTATTTACTGTATTTTGGCAAGGAGATCACGATACACACGGTCATATACAGTGTGTATATACGGTTCTGGCCAACCCTAAAACTATTAAATATTGTAGGCAAGCGGTGATGACAGCCCAAGTACGGATCAAGGACGCAAAAACTTTGCTGTTGGACAGCACAGAGCTACCAGGCGGATTCCAGCCAGCGACCCCGTGTGTGTGTGTGTGTGTGTGTGTGTGTGTGTGTGTGTGTGTGTGTGTGTGTGTGTGTATGTATATATGTATATGTGTGTGTGTGTGTGTGTGTGTGTGTGTGTAAAGGTCTGGCCTGACCACGGACCACTAAGCTTCCAGGGCAGCCACCCTTATTCATCAGAGCGGCTACCCACAATCAAACTGTGTTAATACCATAGGTGTATGATTTTAGCACCCAATGACATGCAATGCAATAATAACCAGCACTGAAGGCCTGCACGGTGCGTGACCTCGTTCACAATATCTCAACCTCACTGAGAAGGGAGGGAAGGCGACGCCAAATACCAGAAACCTCTGAGATCAAGCTTTGGTCAAGCTTTAGTGTCGAACCTTAGTGTCAAACTGTAGGGTGTGTGTCGCCAAGTAACGCTTTGGCAGTGCTCCCTCCAAACGTCGACAAAAATCGCATGATGACGGGCTCCATAGTTTCTACATCCACCTGCAGTTGCACATAGAAGAGAGGCAGCTTGAGTCAAAATCAGAAGAACTTAAAAAGAATAGATGAAGGCGGCTTAGCTCGCATGATGATGGGCTCCTTAGTTTCTACATCCACCTGCAGTCGCACATAGAAGAGAGGCGGCTTAAGTCAAAACCAGAAGAACTTAGAAGAATATAGATGAAGGCGGCTTAGCTCGCATGATGATGGGCTCCATAGTTTCTACATCCACCTGCAGTCGCACATAGATGAGAGGCGGCTTAAGTCAAAACCAGAAGAACATAGAAAAAAAAGATGAAGGCGGCTTAGCTCGCATGATAATGGGCTCCATAGTTTCTACATCCACCTGCAGTAGCACATAGATGAGAGGCAGCTTAAGTCAAAACCAGAAGAACTTAGAAGAATATAGATGAAGGCGGCTTAGCTCGCATGATGATGGGCTCCATAGTTTCTACATCCACCTGCAGTCGCACATAGAAGGGAGGCGGCTTAAGTCAAAACCAGAAGAACTTAGAAGAGCATATGAAGGCTTAAATTAAAACCAGGAAGCCGGTATTCAACGGGACGGTGGTTACACTGCACTTCACATGTGCTTTTATAAGCACTGGCACATTCATCAAGCACTCTTTTGCTGCGCACTTCACAGGCGCTTTTAGGCACGTGGCACATTTAATGATTATTCTTTCGCTACGCACTCCTCAGGCACTTAAATGAGCACTTGCTCATTCATTAAAAGTCCTCCTATCATAAACACACAATCAATAGCACGCATGCACTAATCAAATAATCAAATGTCCTTGGTCGATCTCTCTTTTTCACCTACCAAGATACCTTACTCTCTACATGTGAAACATACATAAGTAAAGTACAATTACTTATCGCTCATTCATCTGGTAAACCATTTTGGGCCGCTACGCTACAACATGTTGGCAGCTCTTTTTGGTACAACATGTTGGCAGCAACACACACTGTTGGCAGCAACATGTTGGCAGCAACACACACTGTTGGCAGCAACACACACTGTTGGCAGCAACACACACTGTTGGCAGCAACACACACTATTGGCAGCAACACACACTGTTGGCAGCAACACACACTGTTGGCAGCAAGACACACTGTTGGCAGCAGCACACACTGTTGGCAGCAACACACACTATTGGCAGCAACACACACTGTTGGCAGCAACACACACTGTTGGCAGCAACACACACTGTTGGCAGCAACACACACTGTTGGCAGCAACACACACTGTTG
>Ga0307968_1003198_pt1 | contig 13612 bp, 14 predicted proteins | sample OrgLakmetagen650_FD_201834 | JGI IMG/M metagenome (GOLD analysis project Ga0307968, IMG submission 201834) | Saline water microbial communities from Organic Lake, Antarctica - #650 | ecosystem: Environmental > Aquatic > Non-marine Saline and Alkaline > Saline | place: Antarctica: Organic Lake... | reverse complement strand
ACTACTGTAACCACCATTAAGGATGCACAACGTGCATTAAAAGAAAGTGGGAAGGATAGGGGGTGTTAACGAGGAGTCGCAAAGAAATAAAATTGACCCCAAAGAGTAAAAGGACTGTTCCTGCTGGGATTCGAACCTGAGTCTGGGGTGGACAATTTATATACGGAAATACGGCACATATACCACATATATACGCCGTACAATAGCTCACCTCTTTCCGGTTACTCAGAGCCACGAGGTTGAAGAAGTTCATAGGCTGGTAGACCTGGTAGATGTGACCAGAGCCTGCGGCTGAGAGCATTGCGCCCACCTGTGTGTGAGTGTGTTTGTGTGTGTGTGTGTGTGTGTGTGTGTGTGTGTGTGTGTGTGTGTGTGTGTGTGTGTGTGTGTGTGTGTGTGTGTGTGTGAGTGTGGATGTGCATGTGTGTGTATGTCAAGTGCCAGCCATGCACAAATTGCGAAATTCAAGTGCTGAAAATTCCTCAATACATACACACCAACCGTCTCATTTAGGTTCATACCTAGTTTACATTTGTCTCTCTGGAAATTGCTCAATACATACACATCAACCGTCTCATTTAGGTTCATATCTAGATTACAATCGTCTTTTTGGAAGTTCCTGAGTACATACACATCAACCGTTTCATTTAGGTTCATATCTAGATTAAAATCGCCTCTTTGCAACCCCAGCCTTCTTTTGCTTTGCCATTTTCATTGCTAATAAAATAACAATGAAAAAAGTCAGATTAAACCCGGAATTTATGATCAGGGGGTGCTAGGAGGTCAAAACACACCATCAGGGAGCATCCCTGAGAGAGTTTGGAAGTTGGCCCAAGTCTATGCACGTGTGCAAAATTTTTGGGGTGCTTGGGGGAAAATATTTTGGGGCACTGTGTAACCGGACATTTTTTCGCCCAAAAAGAAGATTTTTTCACTAAAGTATTTTAGCAAAAAAATCCAATGAAAGTGGTGTATACACACACACTTGGCCAAGTCTATGCACGTGTCAAAAGTAGTCGTATAATTTGGCCAATGAAAGATAACAGCATATTACTTGCACCTTTCCAAATTCAGAGGTACGAGGGAGGATTTTGGGCAATAAACAACAACAGCATGTTGCTCGCACCTTTCCAAACCCAGAGGTACGAGTGAGGATGTGGTAGTCAGTCAAGCTGAAGGCCCAAAGCTCACCAGCAGCCTGCATGTATATGAAAGTGTGTGTGTATGTAGGCACGTATGTCTTATGTATGTGCGTGTGCGCTCTGTGTGGGCAAGCTTAAGGCCCAAAGCTTGCTTGCCAACAGCCTGTGTATACATAAGACTGTATATTAGCATGCGTGGGTGAATTTGTGTTTGTGTGTGTGTGCGTGTGCGCTCTGTGTGGTCAAGCTTAAGGCCCACAGCTTGCTTGCCAACAGCCTGTGTATACATATAAGACTGTGTATACATAAGACTGTGTATCAGCATGCGTGGGTGTATTTGTGTTTGTGTGTGTGCGTGAGTGCGTGTGAGAGCATCTGAGTGTTTATATATATACAAACATTCATGGATGTACCTGCAGAAACGGGGTATCCCCTTGGGCCTCCATCTTTAGATGTTTGCATTTAAAATCTGCACCTTTTATCTAAGTAAACCTACAAGAACAGGAAGAAATATTGCACCTGCAGAAACGGGGTATCCCCATGGGCCTCCATCTTTAGATGTTTGCATTTAAACTCCACACCTTTTATCTAATTGAACCTACAAGAATAAGAAATAATATTGCACCTGCAGAAACGGGGTATCCCCATGGGCCTCCATCTTCACGGTATGCTCCACAACCACGTGTATGTTGGTCAAGACATGCGGGCCAAAGCGCGCTACAAAAGGCAAGGAGGACATAGGGAGCATGATTATGCATTACGTACGCGATCTCTTCATACTGAAGTAGGCACGCTGGTGTTGATTAGAACACGCAGGCCAAAGCGCGCTGCAGAGGATACAGGCACATATATGTTTGATCAAGAGTGAGAAGTTGGTCTGGACATTATGGCCGAGCTGGCTGCCGAGAATACAGGCGCAGAAATGTTTGATCAAGAATGAGAAGTTGGTCTGGACTCGGATCAGCTGACCTGGCGCCAGACTTCAGGCAGGTAGACATCGGGATCAGCTGACCTGACAGCCTGCAGTGCGCCAATCACGCACGCGCGGCCTGACAGGCAGCTACCTAACACACAGATCAGCAGACCAGACAGGCAGCTACCTAACACACAGATCAGCAGACCAGACAGGCAGCTACCTAACACACAGATCAGCAGACCAGACAGGCAGCTACCTAACACACAGATCAGCTGACCAGACAGGCAGCTACCTAACACACAGATCAGCAGACCAGACAGGCAGCTACCTAACACACAGATCAGCAGACCAGACAGGCAGCTACCTACACACTGATCAGCAGACCAGACAGGCAGCTACCTAACACACAGATCAGCAGACCAGACAGGCAGCTACCTAACATACAGATCAGCAGACCAGACAGGCAGCTACCTAACACACAGATCAGCAGACCAGACAGGCAGCTACCTAACACACAGATCAGCAGACCAGACAGGCAGCTACCTAACACACAAATCAGCAGACCAGACAGGCAGCTACCTAACACACAGATCAGCAGACCAGACAGGCAGCTAACTAACACACAGATCAGCAGACCAGACAGCATGCAACTGCACCTTTCAAGGACGGCCTGAGGTCTAAGACGTCGGTGACCAAGTACCAGATCACCTTCTGCTCCGGCTTTGCCAAAGCATGCTCCAGCTCCTCAGCACACTGGAAAGGTAGGGGTAATGACAAATCGAGGTGGGCGCAGCATGCTGCAAGTAGCGTACAGAGGGGGCACCCAAACACCAGACTGAAGCAGCGTACAGCGTACAGAGAAAGTATCATATCACTAGATATATCAAATCACCACAGCATACAGGAAAAACATCAGATCACTGGAATATAGAAGCGTACTGTATCAGGTGTATCCATATTTCCAATATACTTCATTTCAATTAAAATCTGATTTTTATTTGTAGACACACACAGACATCATAGCAGGGACTTGAATTCTGTTGGACGGTAAAAACTACACACCGATGTAAACTCCGTGCAATTTGAGGCAGCAATACAACCAAGGCCTCAAACTTGTCAGAAAATTATTTGGGAACTGGGGAGAAGAAAGAGGCTGAAGCAGTTGCTTACACAAGTAATTGTCATTCTTCGACGTCATCTATACCTCACTCTTTGCCTATTGCCTATAACGTGGGGAGCTTTTTTCACTGCCTGCATCAGTGTTACTGCACAATCCAGTTACCTGCACAATGTTACTGTACAATCTGTGGGGAGCTTTTTTCACTGCCTGCATCAGTGTTACTGCACAATCCAGTTACCTGCACAATGTTACTGTACAATCTGTGGGGAGCTTTTTTCACTGTCTGCATCAGTGTTACTGCACAATCCAGTTACCTGGGAGTCCAGCATTCAGTTACATCCAGTAATATAATCCAGTTCCATCTTGTATTCCACTTCCGTCATCCAATTACATCCAGTCGTAATCCAGTTACATCTATCCACCATTTTAATTACCTGGAAGTAATGCCGGAACAGAGAAGGGAAGGACTGCGGCTGGAACAAGTAGCTGCTTGCACTGACAAGCTGCCAGTCCCCAACCCTGCACGTGATGAGGATGTGTGCTGAGATCGTGTGTGTGTGTGTGTGTGTTGTATGGAATTGGACGTGCATCTATGACTGGGAAGTTTATGTGCGTTAAGTGTAAAGACTATATACATAGGCTTATCGAGGTAATACTTCTATGTATAACTGAGAAAAGGGGGTGCTTACTGTGTAACAGGCAGTTTGTAAGTGTCTAGCAAAGATTTGTTTAAGAGCAAGGGCTGTGCATGTGTGAGAGCTCGATCCCATTGTTGCTGTGTGCAACTGGTCGCCAAGCATTTTGGGTCATGCTATCGTAAGTTTAAACAGAAGGGTTACATGAATTTGCGCGTCTTACCTTTTGTTGTGAAGTAATGATTCCTGTCTAACAAACGCGAAAGCTAAGTTACGTATTGCTGTTCCCTCTTTGCAGCACTGACCCTGCTTACAGTTTATAAATAGTGTTGGCCAGAACTATACATAAAATATACGGTGCATATGCGGTATTTTTGGCAGGGAAATCACCAAATATACGGTCATATACGGTATATATATACGGTTCTGGCCAACCCTATTTACAACACACAGGTCTCAATAAACAGAGCCTAAGGATAAAAATTTGGCACCTGATTTGGATGCCAATTTTAAGAGCCTCAGGGTCCAACAAGGTACTGAGCTCTGGCTTGAAAAGGTCAACGACCTGCAAGCACAAAATAAATGGAATACATAGGATTAGCAACACAGACACGCAAGCTGATGACGTTGATGCTGTCAAGATTGTGTGGGCTCAATTGTCTGTGGTTTTTTGCATTAAGGTAGGAATGATGAGTAGGTTTGGCCAGCACCACATATACGCGATGTATATACGGTATTTTTGGCAGGGAAAAATCACCAAATATACGGTCAAGTACGGTAAATACATACGGTTCTGGCCAACCCTAGTAATGAGACTTTAACAATGTGTTAACAATTGATGGTGGTCCGACCTTGATGGCCCAACAACAACACACAGATGAACGTGGATGACGACAAATCTCTTACATGCATAAGCCGCACGAGCAGGCAAATTGATTTATCTTCACAGCCAGACCCAGAGGAGTGCTATGATTCCAATCCTAATAAATAAGGAACAAAATATGCACAGGTCTCTGCGAGCCCTGTTGGGCAATGTAAATCAGCAAACGCAAAGCTGCGTAAGCAATGCAAACGTGACCATCATGACCAGAAGCTTCCAGAATTGGACGGTATGACGGTATGAGAAATCAAATAGGCAGGCTGGAGCACACAATTAAGTCGCAAGAAAGCGCTGCGTAAGCAGTGGCAAAGTGACCGGTGTGACCATAAGCTTACCGCAGGCACTGGCCGGTATAAGAAATCTAATGGGCAGGCTAGCACATGCGATAAAGCCGCTAAAAAGCTACGTAATCAGTGGCAAAGTGACCGGCATGGCCAAAAGACTATCGCAGGCTCTGGATGGTATGAGAATTCTAATAGGCAGGCTGGCGCATACAATTAAGCCGCAAGAAAGCGCTGCGTAAGCAGTGGCAAAGTGACCGGTGTGACCATAAGCTTACCGCAGGCACTGGCCGGTACAAGAAATCAAACAAGCATGCGAATGCAGTGTCCCTTTGGAGGCCCAGTTGAGCTAGACGGTCTTGGAGGTAGGGGTTGTCAAAGGCAGAGTACACTCCTGCACAGACCCAGGTTACACAGACAACGGGACTTGTGTCTTCATATGCTGTTTTTAAAGGAGAAGCACATGACAAAGGAGAAGGGCTTGTGTCTTAATATGCTGTTTTCGAAGGAGAAGCCATGACAAAGGAGAAGGACTTGTGTCTCATATGCTGTTTGGCAAAGGAGACGCACATGACAAAGGAGAAGGACTTGTGTCTCATATGCTGTTTGGCAAAGGAGAAGCACATGACAAAGGAGAAGGACTTGTGCCTTCATATGCTGTTTTCAAAGGAGACGCACGTGACAAAGGAGAAGGACTTGTGTCTCATATGCTGTTTGGCAAAGGAGAAGCACATGACAAAGGAGAAGGACTTGTGTCTTCATATGCTGTTTTCAAAGGAGACGCACATGACAAAGGAGAAGGACTTGTGTCTCATATGCTGTTTGGCAAAGGAGAAGCCATGACAAAGGAGAAGGACTTGTGTCTTCATATGCTGTTTTCAAAGGAGACGCACATGACAAAGAAAGAGCACATGACAAAGGAGAAGGACTTGTGTCTCATATGCTGTTTTTAAAGGAGAAGACATGACAAAGGTGAAGGACTTGTGTCTCATATGCTGTTTTCAAAGGAGAAGCCATGACAAAGGAGAAGGACTTGTGTCTCATATGCTGTTGTCAAAGGAGACGCACATGACAAAGGAGGAGCACATGACAAAGGAGATGCACGTGAAAAAAGGAGAAGCCATGAAAAGGAGAAGGAGTTGTGTCTTCATGTGCTGTTTTTCCAAAGGAGGAGCCATGAAAAAGGAGGAGCACTTGACAAATTTGGCCAGCCCTGCTCATAATTCCTTCTTGTATGAAAAAATATGCAGGCAGTGAATATCCACTCCCCGCATTAATGAAGGGAAAGGATTAAGGAATTAAGGAAAAAGAACCACATGGGTAACGGATCAGGAGGGTGTATGCTATGATGAAGGTTTCTTACACAATTTGGTACCCAACTGCTTCCCTTTCCCATTCCTATTGTGGAAAGTGGCGGTTTCATCGCATGCTTGACTCTTCTGTTTTTTACGTAAGGCACGCAAAACAGAGTGTGCTTCGCTTCCACCCCCTACAATTGTTAGCATCTTACGATTGTTAGCATCTGCTCCTGGACTCCTGGTTAACCTACCTGCATGGTCGGTGTGCCAGACCACAGAATGGTACCCTTCTCCGATTGCGGTCAGGTTCTGTGGTTGTTATTGCGTAGGAGCAACAGCAGTAAAATAAGTAGATGAACAATAGAGCAGGTCCATGCATTATACCACAGAATGGTACCCTTCTCCGATTGCGGTCAGGTTCTGTGGTTGTTATTGCGTAGGAGCAACAGCAGTAAAATAAGTAGATGAACAATAGAGCAGGTCCATGCATTATACCACAGAATGGTACCCTTCTCCGATTGCGGTCAGGTTCTGTGGTTGTTATTGCGTAGGAGCAACAGCAGTAAAACAAGTAGATGAACAATAGAGCAGGTCCATGCATTATACCACAAAACGGTACCTTTCTCTGATTGCGGTCAGGTTCTGTGGGAGGTCATGCGCAGTGGCGACAGAAGCAAGAAGTTTTAGAAAGAGCAGGTCAGTTTGGTCAGCGCACCAGCAGACAGTGCCAAGTGCCAAATAGAGAAGGAGAAAGTACGTGGGCAGCGTGACCCTTCCCTACATTAACTAAGGGCAGTGAATTCGAAACACTTCCTGGTAATTATCGAATGGACAACATCTTTAATCCCATGATTCAGGGCAGTGAATTTGAATCACTTCCTGGTAATTGGTCGACAACATCTTAAATCCCAAAATTAAGGGCAGTGAATTGATACAGTTCCTGTCAATGGGTCGACAAAATGTCCACAAGGCCATTGAGTTCATCCTCAAAGAAATGTGTCAACACGTGGGTGACAGCTCCGTTCAAAGCACAAACTTGGACGTGATTGCACACACACACACACACGCACACACACACATACATACATACACGTTTCCTACACACATTTGCTCCCTTTTTACAGGTGCGGCCCATCAATTCATCACCACAGCGAAGCTCAGGGCACAAAGCGCTCCCTTGCAGTCCAAACCCAGATCTCATCTTCCCATATCGTACTCATTTAATCTAAAGAACCAAGCCCCATACACGGTTCCAGATGCACACTCTGGGATCCAAACCCAAACCACGTTGTTGCCCGTACGTACATGCGCCCATGCCTGTGTCATTCAATAGCACACGCCAGCACACGCACGCTCTTGACGGCAAACAACGACGAAATGTGTGCACTACTGATGGCCGTACCATGTACCATAATTGGGGTTGGCCAGAACCGTGTATATACACCGCATATGACCGTGTACCGTATATATACACCGTATATGACCGTATACCGTATATATACACCGCATATGACCGTACATATGGCGAATTCCCTGCCAAAAATACCGTATACACACCGTATATTTATGGTTCTGGCCAACCCTAGCCATAACGTGTACAGCAATTTCAGCAGGGAAACCTTAGAATAAAAAGGCACATCCAGTGAATATCATGTTTTTGATTATGGCGGACCCTAGCCTCCATAGCACAGGCATCCGTAAATAAGCATATACATCAATAAATAAATTTGGTGCTGGCCAACCGTAGCCTCCAGCCTCCATGGCACAAGGTATTTGTAAACGATAAGGCATATACAGTCAACGTTGTGTATGAATCTGGCCAACCTAGCCCCCGTGCACAGTCATCCACAAACCCAGGCCACCTTGCGCAAGCATTGCCTTGTGCTTTACCATGTAGCACAGGCATCCACAAACCCAGGCCACCTTTGCAAAAGCATTGCCTTGTGCTTTACCATGTAGCACAGTCATCCACAAACCCAGGCCACCTTAGTGAAAGCCTTAGCTTGTGCTCTTCCATGCCTTTGCCGCAATGTCCTCAGCCTACCACTACAGATACAACCTACGTACTGTACACACACACAGATGCAAACTAAGTACTGTACTCACACACAGATGCAATCTTAGCCTACCAATATTGCAAAAATGCTCAGTACTCAGCCCAGCAACTATGCCACAACCCTGCCACCCTGCCACACATAATCAAGCATTCACGTCGTATGTACGGTGTTACTAGCAGAGAAAACTGTTGTGCATAAACGTCATGTACGGTGCGCTTTGGCATCAACAAATGGTTTTGGCCATCCCTACAAAAATGCAAAGAAAATTGCCCTGTTCCTTGGCCACCTCACACGCGATCGCCCTATTGCTAGCCCACCAAAAAGGTATACACTATACACTGCTCAGCACTCAGCCCACCTTGGATGCAGTCAAAGCCCAGTTGGTAACCCACCAAAAAGGTACACTGCATACACTGCTCAGTTCTTAGCCTACCTTAGATGCAAACAACGCCCGGTAATCATCCATGCCCTTGTCGCAGTTGTAGTCCATTAGGTGAGTAAGATTACCTACGTCAGGGCTTTTCCCAGGACTTAGCTGCCAATCTATGAAGTCCGACCGCAGCGCGTTCCACAACGGCGTGCTTGGACGATACTTTTGCTTAGGCCCCCCACAGCTTTCCTGCACCTGTGTGTGTATGTGTGTGTAAGTGCGTGTTTGTGTGTGCGTGTGTGTGTTTGTGTATGTTTGTGTGTGTATGTGTGTGTAAGTGAGCTTTCCTGCACCTCTGTGTGTGTATGTGTGTGATTGAGCACTCCTGCACCTGTGTGTGTATGTGTGTGTGTAAGTGCGTGTTTGTGTGTGTGTGTGTGTGTGTGTGTGTAGGTTTGTGTGTGTATGTGTGTGTAAGTGAGCTTTCCTGCACCTCTGTGTGTGTATGTGTGTGATTGAGCTCTCCTGCACCTCTGTGTATGTGTGTGTAAGTGTGTGTTTGTGTGTATGTGTGATGTGTGCGTGTGTGTAAGTGCATGTGTGTGTGCGTGCACGTGCAGATGTGATTGCACAGCAGCGTAGTACATTGGGTACTCAAATTATTCAGGGAGGCCCAGAATAGACTTTGAAATTTCCAAGGAGTTACAAAATTTTGCTGGCCAAGGGCTGGCGCCTCCGGCCTTAAGCGCATACTTCTTTCCAAAACCTTGTTAATTTTTTTGGTTCCTGGACGGGATGCACTTCCCTGTCGCACAGCTGGTGTATTTTGTTGCACAGCTGGTGTACAATGTTGCACAGCTGGTGTACATTGTTGCACCAGTTGCACAGCTTGTACATGCTTGCTTGTGCATGCATGCACACAATAGTGGGATCGGTTGCTTTTTCAAGGGAGCGCTTTGGGCAGAATTAATCAGCATTTTGTGCGTATCACAGCATTTTGTCCTCCCAAATTCACACGCGCCTATGAAATGCGTCTTACCAGTTGCAGTCAAGGCATTTGTGAACACCACAACATTATCACGCTTGGTCCAAAGGTTGATGGTTTGCAGGGCAAGGCGCTCCCCCTAAAGAACTCTTGTAACATTAAATAATCACGATTGTCTTGATTGTCTTGTAACTCTATACTCTACAGGCATGGTCCCATAAAGTGGGACATCGCCTTATACAGGGTTGGTAGAACATACGTAGGGTTGGCCAGAACCGTATATCTGCACCGTATATGACCGTATGTATGGTGATTTCCATGCTAAAAATACCGTATGTACACCGTATATACCTATAAATGTATGGTTCTGGCCAGCCCTAGACACAAGCCTCAGAGGTAGGGCATAATCCTCAGAAGTGGGACATCACCTACCGAGGTTGATCAATGCAAAGGAAAGGCCACAAAGAAGAGCGCTCATGCACTTACACCACACATAATCACCATGGTGCATGCCAACGCACTGATAAAAACCCACACAGAAAGGAAAACCCTCGTCAAAAGGTGCATACCAACGCAATGAATTTCCCACTTTGAAAGGAGCATGGCAACACGCTGGTAAACCACATCGAAAGGCGCTTTCATATTCAAATCCCACATGATTACTCCTGATCGCATTTACTTACACATAGTTGCAAATAACTACTCTTAGTTAGGTACACCCACATGACAAGTGCGGTCCATCCACGTGATGTTGGAGCATATCTGTAGGACTGACTTGACCAAGCCAAATACACACATACAACATGGAGTTTTCCCTGCGAGAAGTACCATACATTCACCAAATACACACATACAACATAGAGTTTTCCCTGCGAGAAATACCATACATTCACCATAACCACGTACGTATGTACGGTTCTGACTGACCCTACATATCCAGGGTTGAACAGGACAACATTCCACAACTTATTTACAAAGAACTTGCAGACAGGAGGCTCTCTGAATACATAATGCACATACACCGTCCAGCCAGCTTCCCTCTCGTGATGTCGCATACTTACTCGTAAAGCATATTTGAGAGGCAGGCCAACAAAAGTGGACACACATACACACACACTCAAGCATACACGCACACACACACATACACACATACACACACAAACACGGACACAAACACGGACACCCAATCACGCACACGCGCACATACAAACACCACTCACCGGGGTGCCGGGGAGCGGAGGAGGAGGGTCCCAGTCGTAGAGGAACGCACGGTTTGAAAGAAGAGCGTACAGGAATACGGAGACAGAGGAAGCCAAACGGTCAGCGAGCCCTGTGAGCAGAGAGGTGAGGGTAACAAACGAAATGTGAAATGTGTGCACACAGATGATATGACGGGCAGTTCAGTGGTCCTGTTACTGGGTGTATGGGAAGGCGCGGGCAGGCTGTAGAGAGCTGCCTTTGTGCTCATATCCAGCTTCAATCGCTTGAGTCTCCGTACAACACAATAGTAGAAAAAGCACCGTGCAATGCTTTCCTGTTTGTGTAGGTATTTTTAGGTCAAGTCATCTTCAGTTCTGTTTCCTCAATGATACCAGCAGCATGCAGAGTATCACTCTAGCTTCTTACCGTTTCCAAACTCTTGCTTGCTTCGCATGATGGCAAATCTTTGCGGAGCTTTGCCACCGAGGATGGCCTGGTGGAGCCTTCCATAGCTGTGAACCCAGCCTCCACATTGCAGCCGGTTGATGGGATGGTGACCCCTCACCTGATTGGTTGATCAAGGAAAAGAAGTAGGGGCATTGCTTGGATGGATGAGCAGAATACTAAACTAAATACCTTTTGGAGGAGGGTGGAAAGACTCTCGGAGCTGGATTGCTGTGCTTCTGAATTCTGAAGTTCTGCATTCCTTTGTTGCTGCTGCTGCTGCTGCTGCTGCTGCTGCTGCTGCTGCGACTGCAGCCAGGTCTGTGATGCTGTGCTGGAACTTTTGTCGCTACTTCTTTTGTGCCACACCAAAACGAACACCGCCAAGAACAAGAAAACAATCATAACTCTGGCTCTCCTCCTGCTTTGCCCTGATCCCATGCGTTGGAGGGCTGGCCTGGGTCTGTGGAACCTATGCATGCTATGGCCAAACCCACACAAAGACCAAGGTGTTTGTACAATTCAGGCATGCAATAGTAATAAATCGAATTGCATTAAAAAGAGTCAGTCGCCGAAGTCAAATAGACAGGTTCCACAACCTTGTCGATTGTGCAATTTGCTGATTATAAACCAGTTGATGGACGGACGGTCAAGGTATGATTAGTAAACTTGCCTGCAGACGGTGCAAGACCTTAAGCACAGCAAATATCAATGTGAAAAGGGTTTTGCTTGTAGGATTTTCTCATGCTTATGGTGCAGCACGAGGATGCGAGGTAGACGTGTGTTGCAGGAGTTTTACGGTTCAGTTCATTTCAAAGTGGATTAACCACCAGGCGTTTCCGAAGATTTGTCGCTGCTAATATTCATAATATTCTTTATACCGATAGTCTTGAGACTATCAAATATATATTCTCGGTTTAAATTTTATATAGTCACATGTTGTCTAGACGATGCACGACTATGGCGATTATGCACGACTATAATGGCGACTAACTATGCACGAGTATGCACGAGTATGCACGAGTATGCACGACTATGCACGACTATGTATGCACGACTATGCACGACTATGCACAACTATGCACGCACAACTATGGACATGGACGACTATGGCGACTAGGCACGACTATCCATGACTATACAATGCGTGGCACCATTATGAGTGCACTAGCTCCAAAAATGGAAAAGCACTTTAAAACCCATGCAGGTCTTACTGCAATATATAAGGCAGAACGGAGAGGATCAAGCGCCATCCCCAATGGGACCCCACAAAATTTTGCGATGACGCTTGTAGTGCCGTTTTCAAATTTTTTACCACTGCTCTTACGGAAATATCCTTCTTTCCTGTAAGCCACATAATTTGCATGCTGTGCGTATGGCCTGAGGGAGTTATGTACTCAACAGATTGGCCAGTTTAAATGGTCCTCTTGTAACAAACTCGCTCTTTCCTCTTGTCTGAGTACCATCTCCTCGGGGTGTTGCTTGTCTGAGTACCATCTCCTCGGGGTGTTGCTTGAGCTGTCGCTTCCTTTTCGCATGGAGAGGGAGGAGACGTTAAACTCACCTTTATGGGGGGGCTTGGCTCATACTTGCAGTCCATGTTTAAGCTGGTACCATGATTCGTCGTGACAGACAGTCAAGTCCCAAACAGATTCCTACTAGGGACAGAAACATACATCTTGTAGAATTCAAATTCTGCTCAGAAATAAACCCGCAACAGACATTAGAAAAAGCGCACATCCGACATCAACCTCTTATCCAGCGTCTGCGAACAAGGAGCCTCCGAGGTATCTCTCGAAACAACAAAGTCACACTTCATGTTATACGTCTTGGAGTCGGGGGCACAATCTACAATCAGTACACCACAACTCCTCTACTAAACTTGGGCATCCCCAAGCACAAAGTGCACTAACTTGTCAGGTCAAATTACGGTCACTGCAAAGTATAAGACTCAGCACATCTACTGATTTGAGCGCCTTCGGACCAAGAAAGGCCTCCAAGGTGGAAAAACCATCCAGCAGAGGAGTGAGTCAAATTGCATCGCTGGTCCCTAATGCTTCTACCAGTTCTCTGGCCCATGCCCTTGTGCGCTCTCTGCACACATGTATGTGTGTCTACTACTCTGTGTCTACTCAGCTTTGGGTCGCCGCCACACTACTGCTCCTTCTCCGGAGCTGGGACCCATGACTCAGACGGACCTCTCGGCCTCAATGTGGTTACATATTAGCATCGCTAAACAAACGAACAAATAGAATCGGAGACCTTACACGGCACAGGGTCTCTT
>Ga0307968_1003197_pt1 | contig 13623 bp, 10 predicted proteins | sample OrgLakmetagen650_FD_201834 | JGI IMG/M metagenome (GOLD analysis project Ga0307968, IMG submission 201834) | Saline water microbial communities from Organic Lake, Antarctica - #650 | ecosystem: Environmental > Aquatic > Non-marine Saline and Alkaline > Saline | place: Antarctica: Organic Lake... | reverse complement strand
AGTGTTGGTGTGCTGCTTGCTTGGAGAATAACGCATGCTCTATCACTCAGAACACCACACCGCCCTTGGTTTTGCAAGGAGAGCAGGCAAGGAGTGTTGGTGTGCTGCTTGCTTGATGAAGTGGTGCATGCTCTATCACTCAAATCACCACACCGCCTTTGTTGTTACAAGGAGAGCAGGCAAGGAGTGTTGGTGTGCTGCTTGCTTGGAGAAGTGGTGCATGCTCTATCACTCAGAACACCACACCGCCCTTGGTTTCGCAAGAAGAGCAGGCAAGGAGCGTTGGCGTGCTGCTGCTGCTGCTGCTTGCGCTTAAGACGACTCCACCATATGATCATGCGTGGTTGCAGGCAGTGGACACCTGCGCCCAGCACAGATGCAATAACTTACATCCATGCAGGAGGGCTCACTCATTACAGCGTTCACACACGTACACACACGCTCACCCATTACATAGATAACATATGTGCACCCATCACACACACACATTAATCCATCTCACACTTTCACTCATTACAGCTTTCACACACGTACACACACGCTCACCCATTACTCAGATCACACACGTTCACCCATCACACACACACACGTTCACCTATCACACTCACACATTTGCCCATTACAGCAGCAGTTCACACACATGCATGCCACCAGCGCTTGTTTAGGCATAGCTTGCTTGTCTGTTCCTGTTCTGTTATTCCTGTCCAACACAGTGCAGGTTGCCACTAATACACAAAAGAACACACACACACAAGTACACACACATGCACACAAACACACGCACACACACACACAGTCAAACGTACTACCATAACTTGCGTAGGCACAGCTTGCTCGTCTGCTGTGTGTGGGAGAGAAATTTGTCCATTCCCTGTCCAACACACAGTGCAGGTTGCCACTGATACACACACACGCACATACACACACAAGTACACACACATGCACACAAACAAACGCACACACACAGTCAAACGTACTACCATAACTTGCGTAGGCACAGCTTGCTCGTCTGCTGTGTGTGGGAGAGAAATTTGTCCATTCCCTGTCCAACACACAGTGCAGGTAGCCACGAATACACAAAAACACACACAAAAGTACACACATACTCACAAACACACGCACACACAGTCAAACATACTACAATAACTTGCGTATGCACAGCTTGCTCGTCTGCTGTGTGTGGGAGAGGAAACCCTCCATTCCCTATCCAACACACAGTGCAGGTAGCCACTGATACACAAACACACACACAGAAGTACACACACACATACTCACAAACACACGCACACACAGTCAGACGTACTACCATAACCTGCGTAGGCACAGCTTGCTCATCTGCTGTGTGTGGGAGAGAAATTTGTCCATTCCCTATCCAACACACAGTGCAGGTAGCCACAAATACACAAACACACACACAGAAGTACACACACATACTCACAAACACACGCACACACAGTCAGACGTACTACCATAACCTGCGTAGGCACAGCTTGCTCATCTGCTGTGTGTGGGAGAGGAAATCCTCCATTCCCTATCCAACACACAGTGCAGGTAGCCACTGATACACAAACACACACACAGAAGTACTCACACATATTCACAAACACACGCACACACAGTCAGACGTACTACCATAACCTGCGTAGGCACAGCTTGCTCGTCTGCTGTGTGTGGGAGAGGAAACCCTCCATTCCCTATCCAACACACAGTGCAGGTAGCCACTGATACACAAACACAAACACAGAAGTACACACACACATACTCACAAACACACGCACACACAGTCAGACGTACTACCATAACCTGCGTAGGCACAGCTTGCTCGTCTGCTGTGTGTGGGAGAGGAAATCCTCCATTCCCTATCCAACACACAGTGCAGGTAGCCACTGATACACAAACACACACACAGAAGTACACACACACATACTCACAAACACACGCACACACAGTCAGACGTACTACAATAACTTGCGTAGGCACAGCTTGCTCGTCTGCTGTGTGTGGGAGAGAAATTTGTCCATTCCCTATCCAACACACAGTGCAGGTAGCCACAAATACACAAACACACACACAGAAGTACACACACATACTCACAAACACACGCACACACAGTCAGACGTACTACCACAACTTGCGTATAGGCACAGCTTGCTCGTCTGCTATGTGTGGGAGAGCGGATAGCCCTGTACCGCCCCGCCGTTCAGTTAGCCTGTACTGGCGGGGGCAGCGGGTGCGGTTCTTTATCTGCTGGTATGGGATGGGAGGTGGTGTGTATTGGCCCAGGGGATGAGCCGTTGGTGGTGGTGAGGGCACAGGAATCATTGCAGCAACAGCAGCAGCAACAACAACAGCAGCAAGGTCAGCAACAGCAGCAGCAACAACAGCAGCAGCAGCAGCAGCAGCAACAACAACAACAGCAGCAGCAGCTTTGTCAAGGACAGCAACAGCAGCAGCAGCAGCAACAGCAGCAGCAGCAGCAGCATTATCAAGGACAGCAAAAGCAGCAGCAGCAACAACAGCAAGGGCAGCATCTGCAAGGTTGCCTTGATGCTTCCCTGGGTCCGGTGCCGCCTGCTGTACCGTCTGCTGTCCTGCTAGCCATGTTGTCTCGTGGTGTTTTGTCAGGGCGGTTGGTGGGCGTGGGGCCTTGCAAGTTTGATCCGCTGAGCAGGATGTGGAGCGTGCTGGTGCAGCTGCAGTTACAGCCGCCTCAGCTCCAGCAGCAGCAGCAGCAGCAGCAGCAGCACCACCACCAGCAGAACCACCAGCAGCAGCAGCAGCAGCAGCAGCAGCACCAGCAGCAGCACCTGCAGAACCACCAGCAACAGCAGCTGCACCAGCACCAGCAGCAGCAGCAGAACCACCAGCAACAGCAGCAGCAACAGCAGCAGCAGCAGCAGCAGCAGCAGAACCACCAGCAACAGCAGCAGCAACAGCAGCAGCAGCAGCAGCAGCAGCAGCAGCAGCAACAGCAGAACTACCAGCAGCAGCAGCAGCAACAGCAGCAGCGTTGTGTGCAGGAAGGGACAGAGGGTGGTCCAGCTGAAAAAAGTGCGGAGGAGGGGGGCTGTGAGGTCAGGATTAAGTTGGTGCTGGGAGAAAGCAGCGTGAAGGTGCGTGATGTATTGGTTTGTTCTTTCCCAGTTTACTTGGCAAGACCTACAGCGTGCATCTTTGTACTGTTGTGGGAGGTCTGTGTGTGTGTTTGTGTTTGTGTGTGTGTGTGTGCGTGCGTGTGTGTGTATGTGTGTGTGCCTCCACCTAAGAAAGGCCTTCCCTGTAGGCTGGTAGCCTTTGCTGGACACCAGCTTCAATGCAACAGCGGCTGCAAAGGCCTCTTTTTAGCAAATTGGTAATCTGCTTCCTTTGCGTCACTTTGTTAGACCTCAGATCACTGAGAAATTGTAAACAACATTATCAGAGCATTGAGTTGCTTTTTCAGACGTCAGATCACTGCTACATTAAGCAGCAGATGCCCAAAAATCAATGCAGGTAGCACAACTCCTTAGGCTGTTTAAGGAGCCACCTTGACATTGAGCATCGCAACACATCTTCATATAACAGTGAAGAAGATGTGTGATGAAAATCAGGAACGAAGCAAGCGCGGCCTGGATCTGGATCCTGGCGAACTTCCTCAGATCATTGACGCATTGTCACGCCATTTTGGCGAGACGGAAAAATAAAAATGCCATTTTGGCGAGAGAAGTGTGTTTCTTATGCAGGTCGCCGTGTGTACCGTCTACTTTTTGACTCCGCAATGGCCTACTCACTGCCTCACCATGTTCTGCATAAATTCAACTCACTACTTCTACTGACATGTAGCTACCTCGTTTCTACCTCTGCTTGAGCCCTTAAAAATACCATCGTCACAGGTCACGTCTTTCAACACAGGTCACGTCTTTCAACACAGGTCACGTCTTTCAACACAGGTGGTGCGTGCCTCGCTGCGTGTGGGCTGCAGTGCTTTGCTTGAGCCTCTAAAAATGTCATCGTCATTGCTGCTGCTTTCATTCATCACAGGTGGTACATTACTAGCTGCACATGTATGCAACGACCTCCTGCTTAACCAATTACAAACACACGCTCTTATGACACAGGTTGTGCGTCACCAGCTGCATGAGGGCTACGACCTTTTACTGCTAATGGGTAAGCAGCAGCAGCAGCCGCCGCATCAACAGAGTGAATGTGTGCTCTGGGATGAGAAATGTGAGGGCGCCCAGCTGCAGAGCTTGGCTGTGCTGCCAGCACTGCTGACCACACCCTGCCTGTACGAGCCCCTCAAGGTACGTGCAAATAATGTCAGATCTGGTTCTAAACTTGGAATAGTGATCAAATGCAGAGTTTGGATGTGTGCTGCCAGCACTACTGACCACCCCCTGCCTGTACAAGCCCCTCAAGGTACGTGCAAAGAATGTCAGATCTAGTTCTAAACTTGGAATAGTGATCAAATGCAGAGTTTGGATGTGTGCTGCCAGCACTACTGACCACCCCCTGCCTGTACGAGCCCCTCAAGGTACGTGCAAAGAATGTCAGATCTAGTTCTAAACTTGGAATAGTGATCAAATGCAGAGTTTGGATGTGTGCTGCCAGCACTACTGACCACCCCCTGCCTGTACAAGCCCCTCAAGGTACTTGCAAAGAATGTCAGATCTAGTTCTAAATTGGAATAGTGATCAAATGCAGAGTTTGGATGTGTGCTTCCAGCACTACTGACCACCCCCTGCCTGTACGAGCCCCTCAAGGTACGTGCAAAGAATGTCAGATCTAGTTCTAAACTTGGGATAGTGATCAAATGCAGAGTTTGGATGTGTGCTTCCAGCACTACTGACCACCCCCTGCCTGTACGAGCCCCTCAAGGTACGTGCAAAGAATGTCAGATCTAGTTCTAAACTTGGAATAGTGATCAAATGCAGAGTTTGGATGTGTGCTTCCAGCACTACTGACCACCCCCTGCCTGTACGAGCCCCTCAAGGTACGTGCAAAGAATGTCAGATCTAGTTCTAAACTTGGAATAGTGATCAAATGCAGTGAACGGATGTGTGCTGCCAGCACTACTGGCCACGCCCTGCTTGCAAGGACCTTCAAAGTACGTGCAAAGAATGTCAGATCTGTTTCTCAGGCCTCGATAGTTCTCAGCCAGACAGCAATGCTGTGCTGCCAGCACTACTGACCACGCCTTGCTTGCACAGACCCTCAAGGTACGTGAAAGGGATGCCTAATATGCTTCTTAAATTCAAGTAGTTATAAGTTGGAGTAATTAGAAAGTGCAGAACATGGCTGTGCTGTCAGTACTTGACTTGCACAAGTGCTCAGGGTCATAATGCTCACGTCTGTGTGATAAAGCGTGGAAACTCTTCTACAGACTTGTTTGCACGACCCCTGCTACAGTGAAAGCGAAATCTGCAATGAAGAAGAGCAGCGTGTCTCTTTTTGGGAAGGGGACACTCTCAACTCGTGCTCACACTCCCCATAGCCCCGCCAAAAAATGACACCTGTGAAGCTGGCGGTTGTGCTCACACTCCCCACAGCCCCGCCAAAAATTGACACCTGTGAAGCTTGCGGTCTTGCTCACACTCCCCATAGCCCCACCAAAAAACGACACCTGTAAAGCTTGCGGTCGTGCTCACACTCCCCATAGCCCCGCCAAAAATTGACACCTGTGAAGCTTGCGGTCTTGCTCACACTCCCCATAGCCCCACCAAAAAACGACACCTGTAAACCTTGCGGTTGTGCTCACACTCCCCACAGCCCCGCCAAAAAATGACACCTGTAAAGCTTGCGGTTGTGCTCACACTCCCCATAGCCCTGCCAAATAATGACACCTGTGAAGCTTGCGGTCGTGCTCACACTCCCCATAGCCCTGCCAAATAATGACACCTGTGAAGCTGGCGGTCGTGCTCACACTTCCCATAGCCCCACCAAAAAACGACACCTGTATAGCTTGCGGTCTTGCTCACACTCCCCATAGCCCCGCCAAAAAAATGACACCTGTTAAGCAGGGATAGGTCATGCGAAAATTGTCTAAAAAGGCCAAAAAATGGCAAAATCCGGCAAAGTTTCCAATTGTATAATACGGCCCAATTTGTTTGATACGGTAAATTACGCGTTAAATACCATACGGCGTATTGCACGAATACGCCGTATGACCCATCCCTGCTGTAAAGCTTGCGGTCTGCTCACGCTCCCCATAGCCCCACCAAAAAATGACACCTGTGAAGCTTGCGGTGCGTATTTGAAATGGGTGGCCGGCTGGATCTGGATAAGGATAGGGAGACAGGTTGATGCTCCTGTTCGCTGGGAAAGGTTCTGGCATTTTAGTCCACAAAATACCTCCCTTTCCAGTATTGATGACGGTGTATTACGGTGATTTTAGTTCAATAGAAATTTGTAGGTGCGAGTCCTTGCATTTCAACAGCAGGATTGAATAGCTCGCAACTTTCCCAGCTTGCCGCTGTCCTAGTAGTTATCAATTTCTCGTGATGGAAAAGTGTATATGGTGCCAGGTTTCAGTTGCCTGCTTTTCCTTGACTTATATGAGAAGCTGTTTAGTTGCCTGTGCAGCTTTTGCATTTTGATGGTGTTTATGGAACTGTGCATGGTGCCAAGTATCATTTGCCTATTGCTCCTCGGTTTCATTTGAGATGCTATTTTGCTGCCTGCGCAGCTTTTAAATCTTACACTTGTCTGTGCTTCTGTTTTGGAAAATCACACAGACATATCGTCATATCGTGCAAATGCCTGCTTAAAACAGGTTTGAGAAACAGCTCGCTGACCTCTTTCTGAGCGTGTTTAAAAAGCTCAGTGGCTCGTTAAGTGGCTGTCAGTGCTGATACGCTGCAACCCCCTCCTCGCAAACCAACCTACAAAGCCAGGAACACACACAAACACAAGCCTCCAGATGTATGAAAACAATTAGGGCTGGCCAGAGCCATAAAAAAAACGTATATTTGGTGGTTTCCCTGCCAATAATACCGCATATGCACGTTTATATATGGTTATGGCCAACCCTCAACACATTCCACAAAGATGTCAACGTGCCTTGCAGGTGACATTTGATGAGCTGGCCTACCGCTGTACATCCATTCCACCAGCAGCACCACCACCACCACCACTTACACCACCACAACCAGCAGCACCACCACCACTTACACCACCAGCAGCACCAGCAGCACCACCACCACTTACACCACCAGCACCACCAGCACCACCACCACTTACACCACCAGCAGCACCAGCAGCACCACCACTTCCACCACCAGCAGCAGCAGCAGCAGCAGCAGCAGCAGCAGCAAATGATAATACAAATGAGGGTATAGTAGAAGACCCAAGTGCGCAGGACAAAATTGAGGAGCCGCAAGCCAAGCGTCACAAACCCAACGAACGAGAACAGCAGCTGCTGCACGGGGGGCTGTGTGTGTGCCGTGTGCGGCTTCGGGGTGTCAACATATCCACTCAAAGAGTTCACAGGTATGCTGTGTGTGTGTGTGTGTGTGTGGTTGTGCTGGAAAGGTGCCTCTGGTCCTCACAGGGTGTGTGTGTGTGTATGTGTGTGTGTGTGTGAGCGTACCCAGAGTTGCATGAAGACTTCTCAGACCTTTGAGCAGTACACGACACGAATGTCAAATGCATATGGATACGAACAGTACAACAAATGCTTCTGGTCCTCACAGGGTGCGTGTGGGTGCCCAGAGGTGCAGAAAACCTCTTAGATCTCTGAGCAATACATCAAAAAAACACGTCTGGTGTGGTTTCAAATGGTGGGATAATTGCTTCTGGCCTGTGCAGGATATGTGGGCGCCCAGTTGTGTGAGAGGAAGTCTCAGATTTATGGGCCACACATTTAAGGCGCAGCTTAGAAGGCCTAACAGTCAGATATGTGTCCGTCCTTGCCGCAGGGTATGTGGGCGCCCCATCATGCAGGAGCTTATTCGAATCTGTGGGCCATACATTTCACGCGCAGCTTAGAAGGCCTAACAGTCAAATATGTGTCCGTCCTTGCCGCAGGGTATGCAGGCGCCCAGTCATGCAGGAGCTTTTTTGAATCTTGTGGGCAACACAATGAGCATGCAGGTTGATATGAGCTAGTAAAAAAGCCAGATGTTTGTCCGTCCTTGCCGCAGGGTATGTGGGCGCCCCATCATGCAGGAGCTTTTTCGAATCTGTGGGCCATACATTTCACGCGCAGCTTAGAAGGCCTAACAGTCAGATATGTGTCCGTCCTTGCCGCAGGGTATGTGGGCGCCCCATCATGCAGGAGCTTTTTCGAATCTGTGGGCCATACATTTCACGCGCAGCTTAGAAGGCCTAACAGTCAGATGTGTGTCCGTCCTTGCCGCAGGGTATGTGGGCGCCCCATCATGCAGGAGCTTTTTCGAATCTGTGGGCCATACATTTCACGCGCAGCTTAGAAGGCCTAACAGTCAGATGTGTGTCCGTCCTTGCCGCAGGGTATGTGGGCGCCCAGTCATGCATAAGCTTTTTCATATCTGTGGGCCACACAATGAGCATGCAGGTTGATATGAGCGAGTGATAAAGCCAGATGTTTGTTCGTCCTTGCCGCAGGGTATGTGGGCGCCCAATTATGTAGAAGCTTTTTCGAATCTTGTGGGCAACACAATGAGCATGCAGGTTGATATGAGCGAGCAAGTAAAAAAGCCAGATGCCTGTCCGTCCTTGCCGCAGGGTATGTGGGCGCCCAGTCATGCAAGAAGATCTGTCAGATCTGTGGGAAATGATGATGGACAGCCAGTCACAGCAGCAGCAGTCACAATCTCAGCCACAGCAAGGAGAGGGAGAACAGCAACCGGTGGAGCAAGACCACAGGCAGCAGCAGAGTGCTCTACAGCGGCAGGAGGGTTGCAGCCAGGCAGCAGTGCAGGACGAGCTGCAGTGTGATGAAAAGAAGCAGCAGGAAAATCAGCAGCCCTTGGTGCAAGACGAGCAAAGTGCTCAGCAGCAGCAGCAACAACAGCAGCAGCAACAGCAGCAAGGCCTTCTTCCTATTGAAGCCCAGGAGCCAGACTCGCATGTAAGCAGATGGCATGGCACTGGTAGTGGTTTGTGCATGTCGATTGTATGTGTGTGTGCACATGTCACTTGTAATTGTGTTTGCGCATGTCACTCGTATGTGTGTGTGTGTATGTCACTCGTATGTCTAAGTGTGTGCATGTCGCTCGTATGTGTGTGTGTGTGCATGCCACTTGAGTGTGTGCATGTCCTCGCAATTCTCCATTGTAAAAATGGCAGTATGAAGATGCCTCTCAGGATCATATGTAAGAGGAAGGCATCAACCTGCAAAGATTAATATTTATATTTTTTTGGGGGAACCTTTAGCCAGACTGTTTGGCTGGAAAATAAAATAAAGGGACACGTGTGCACGCAAGAAAAGCCATTAAGTGTAAAAAGGAGGCAAAAAATGGTATCCACGTGTGAAGCACATCAAGGCACTCACGTGCGTAGCAAATAGAGAACCTGCAGAAAGAGACGCACACGGATGAGGCACAAAAAGGCACTCACGTGCGTAGCAAACAGAGAGCCTGCAGAAAGAGACGCACACGGGTGAGGCACAACAAGGCACTCACGTGCGTAGCAAACAGAGAACCTGCAGAAAGAGACGCACACGGATGAGGCACAAAAAGGCACTCACGTGCGTAGCAAACAGAGAGCTTGCAGAAAGAGACGCACACGGATGAGGCACAACAAGGCACTCACGTGCGTAGCAAACAGAGAACCTGCGGAAAGAGACGCACACGGATGAGGCACAACAAGGCACTCACGTGCGTAGCAAACAGAGAGTTTGCAGAAAGAGACGCACACGGATGAGGCACAACAAGGCACTCACGTGCGTAGCAAACAGAGAACCTGCGGAAAGAAACGCACACGGGTGAGGCACAAAAAGGCACGAGGAAGGAAAAGGCAAGGGAAGTGGTGAAACTGGAGCAAAGAGTGTCAAGCGGGTTGCTGACTTCAAGAATGGCCGTTGGCTGTCCGGTCGGTTTATGGCTGTTCGGTCAATTTATGGCTGTTGGTTGAAGCCTTTTGATTGTCAGTTAAGCATTGACCACCGTCTTGTTTGGCCTCTCATCCTCTTGATTGACTTTCGAACGATTCCTCAGGAAGGACGGGGCCCAGTTGAACCCCTGCAGCTGTTGATGACGACACTCCCTCTGCCACGACTTATGACTCATCCTCCAAAACAAAACAGACTCCAATTAAATAACCTGCAGCTGTTGATGACGACACTCCCTCTGCCACGCCTTATGATTCATCCTCCAAAACAAAACAGACTCCAATAGAAAAACCTGCAGCTGTTGCTGACAATTCTTCTGCCACGCCTTATGAAGCATCCTCCAAAACAAAACAGACTCCAATAAAAAAACCTGCAGCTGTCGCTGACAATTCTTCTGCCACGCCTTATGATTCTTCCCCCAGAACAAAACAGACTCCAATAAAAAAACCTGCAGCTGTCGCTGACACTCCCTCTGCCACGCCTTGTGATTCATCCTCCAAAACAAAACAGACTCCAATAAAAAAACCTGCAGCTGTCGCTGACGCTCCCTCTGCCACGCCTTGTGATTCATCCTCCAAAACAAAACAGACTCCAATTAAAAACCTGCAGCTGTCGCTGACGCTCCCTCTGCCACGACTTATGATTCATCCTCCAAAACAAAACAGACTCCAATAGAATAACCTGCAGCTGTCGCTGACAGTTCTTCTGCCACGCCTTATGATTCTCCCCCCAGAACAAAACAGACTTCAATGCAAAAAACCTGCAGCTGTCGCTGACAATTCTTCTGCCACGCCTTATGATTCTTCCCCCAGAACAAAACAGACTCCAAAAACCTGCAGCTGTTGATTACAATTTTTCTGCCTCTCCTTGTAATTCATTTCAAGAAAGAACAGTTTGACATAATTTCTGTCGCAGCAGTCTATGCTGATAACCCCTCTGCCACCCTTGTTGACCATCCCTCAGGAAGGACTGTGGCGATGCGATTTTTGTGGACTGCAGTGCTCAGGCTCTGAAGTTTCTTGGGAGCTCAAGGGCGCAGCGCACCTCATGCCAGGAGGCTGCCACAGAAATCTCCAACCTTGTCACGGTAAAGGAAAGTGCCGATTCGTTCGTCATGTGTGTGTGTAATGTGTGCTTTTAACTAGGTAGCATTGTGTGCGATCTGCTTTAGGTTGCTAGGGAGCCCAAGGGCACAGCGCACCTCATGCCAGGAGGCTGCCACGAAAATCTCCAACCTTGCCAAGGTAAATGGGAGTGCCGATTCGTTTGTCATGTGTGTGTAATGTGTGCTATTTACCAGGTAGCGTTGTGTGCGATCTGCTTTAGGTTGCTAAGGAGCCTAAGGGCACAGCGCACCTCTCATGCCAGGAGGCTGCCACATAATTCCCCCGCCTACAGCCTCCCAAGGTAAGGGGGAATGCGCACTCATTCGTCACGTGTGTGCTTTTCACTAGCATCATGGGAGGTCAACAGTCAGCAGCACACCTCAAGCCAGGTGTTTAGGTAGGTAAGGTAAGGTTACATCGCTATATATACCTCTGGTGGGCATCTGAGCGGAAGCCTGGAAAAAAGCCTGCAGAAGCTTGGAAAAATGCCAGGTGTTTATAACCACGAACTTGCTGCATGCCTTCCCACTGGCTGCTGAGGTACGGATTGGTAGGAGGGCATGCTAATCAAGTGGCTTTGTATACGTACACAGCTCACCGCACATCAAGTGGCTGTGATTTCTGCCCTCCCGCCTTCTGTCAAGGTAGAAGGGCGTGTTCGATTTGTGGCGTGTGGGTTCGGCACACCTCACAGCAGCCGCCGTGTCTGTCCTTCTGCTGCTGTGCTGAGTACGGGGGCAGAACGCAGGTGCTTAGGGTGTCACACTTATTAGGTTGACAGAATTGTAAAGAGAAAAAAGGAAAACAAGGCGGGCAGTAAACACCACTCCCCACATCATTTAAGGAAAAGGAGCCATCACTATGGTGCCGGGTACCGTAAAACTCCTCCACCACAAAGGAAATGGAAATGTGAATGGGGATCAGGAGTGTTGCAGGCTTCACCTGGAAACGGCTCCTGATGAGAGTTGGTTATAGTACTGGAAAGTTATGCACATCATATATCATATTCATGCATTGTGTGTGAAGTAAGTGCCCAGGCTTGATTGCCTGTAGCAAAACCCTTGCAAGTCAAAGGCTACTGACCCATCATGTAGTGCTGTGCTCCGCTCACAGCTAGTCACATATTACTAGGGTTGGCCAGAACCGTATATATACACCGTATATGACCGTATATTTGGTGATTTCCCTGCCAAAATTACCGTATATACACCGTATATATATGGCTCTGGCCAACCCTACATATTACCGTGGTCATAGTTAATTTGGGGAGAGGGCGCCTTCAAGGATACGTGGCTGAGTGGCCTTGCTGCTAGGCCTTGCTGCTTGACCTTGCTGCTAGGCCTTGCTGCTTGGCCTTGTTGCTAGGCCTTGCTGCTTGGCCTTGCTGCTTGGCCTTGCTGCTTGGCCTCGCTGCTTGGCCTTGCTGCTTGGCCTTGCTGCTAGGCCTTGCTGCTAGGCCTTGCTGCTAGGCCTTGCTGCTAGGCTTTGCTGCTAGGCCTTGCTGCTTGGCCTTGCTGCTAGGCCTTGTCGCTACATTTTGCTGAGAGTCAGCCCTTGTTTGAGATCTCTTCATTGGCAAGTTTGAGCACGCGCCTGAATTCGAGATCGGTGGTGCGTACGGTTGTGTGTGTGTGTGTGTGTGTGTGTGTTTGTGTGTACGGTTTGCCAGAACCACTCATCATAGTATCACACAGTTTCAATGCATGGTCTGGTTGGCAGGAAAGCGTCTGGCAGAAAAACGTCTGTTACGTTGTCTGTTACGTTGGCAGGAAAACGTCTGTTCACATATAGCATATAGCACATATGCACGTATGTATACGATTCTGCCAACCTAGCAGCGTAACACCTTGAGCATCAGTGGCAGGCTTCCAAGGGTTTGTTCCTGTGTTTGCTTCAAGGCACCTCTGGTTGGAATGAAAGGAAACAGAAAAGCATGCAGGCAGTGAAAATCACTCCCCACATTGAATAAGGAACATAAGATGAGTTGTTGCAGTATCATTGCAGTATTATTGCAGTATCAAGGATCATTGTAAGGATCATTGTAGTATCATTGCAGTATCAAGGATCATTGCAGTATCAAGGATCTTTGTAAGGATCATTGCAGTATCATTGTAAGGATCATTGCAGTATCATTGCAGTATCATTGCATCGTCATTGCAGTACCATTGCATCATCATTGCATCATTATTGCATCATCATTGCAGTATCAATGCAGCAAGGATCATTGTAAGGATCATTGAAAGGATCTTTGCAGTATCATTGCAGTGTCATTGCAGTATCATTGCAAGGATCAGTACCTTTGCAGCATCATTGCAGTATCATTGCAAGGATCATTGTAAGGATCATTGCAGTATCATTGCAGTATCATTGCAGTATCATTGCAGTATCATTGCAGTACCATTGCAGTACCATTGCAGTATCAAGGATCATTGTAGTATCATTGCAGTATCAAGGATCATTGTAAGGATCATTGCAGTATCATTGTAAGGATCATTACAGTATCATTGC
>Ga0307968_1003190_pt1 | contig 13631 bp, 10 predicted proteins | sample OrgLakmetagen650_FD_201834 | JGI IMG/M metagenome (GOLD analysis project Ga0307968, IMG submission 201834) | Saline water microbial communities from Organic Lake, Antarctica - #650 | ecosystem: Environmental > Aquatic > Non-marine Saline and Alkaline > Saline | place: Antarctica: Organic Lake... | reverse complement strand
CCCCGCCCCCCTAAATTATGCTGCTGCTGCTGCTGCTGCTGCTGCTGCTGCTGCTGCTGCTGCTGCTGCTGCTGTCGTTCCTTTGCCTCGCTGTGTGAGGAAGTGGAAGTGGAACCGCCGTAAGCGATAGGCAGGTGCTGCAGTGCCGCACGCGCAAAGATCGCAGCGCCCTCTGGAGCGGCCTCTCGCTCAAACAGCATCATCACCACCTGTGTGTGTGTGTGTGTGTGTGTGTGTGTGTGTGTGTGTGCGTGCGCGTGTGTGTGTGCGTGTGTGTGTGTGTGTGTGTGCGTGTGTGTGTGTATTTGTGTGTGCGTGTGCCACTTACACATCCATCAAAACACACCCAACAAGCACTGCCACCTTCGCCTATTCGCATTTAACACAGTTCACACACACACACACACACAGCAAGCACACACACCTCGTACAGCTGCACCTGCAGCAGCGCAAACGCACGCTGCTGCTGGACCGCGTGGGATCCTGGAGTGCAGTCTGCGTTCCCAGCTGCTAGACCAGTGTGCGAGCTTGGCCTCCCATATCGATCGTCTTCATGCTCCGGATAACCAGTGAGCAGCTGGCGTAGGCTGCGCAGCACGGTGGCGTGCACGAGCGCCTGTGCACCGCGTCCGGCTGCAAATGAAAGCACACAAAAACACACACGCACACACACATGTATGTAAGCACAATAACGTCTGAAGAGCAGCTGGCGCAGGCTGCGCAGCACGGTGGCGTGCACGAGCGCCTGTGCACCGCGTCCAGCTGCAAACGAAAGCACACACACATGCACACACACGCAGAAACATGTAAGCACTAACGTCTGGTGAGCAGCTGGCGTAGGCTGCGCAGCACGGTGGCGTGCACGAGCGCCTGTGCACCGCGTCCGGCTGCAAATGAAAGCACACACACATGCACACACACGCACATGTATGTAAGCACTAAAACGTCTGGTGAGCAGCTGGCGTAGGCTGCGCAGTACGGTGGCGTGCACGAGCGCCTGTGCACCTTGTCTGGATACGAATGGAAGCACGTACATACACGCGTATGCACTTTAATGTCTGGTGAGCACCGGCTGCACATGAACGCACATACACGCGCACGCACACATACACACACGCACACACGCACATGCACACACGCACATACACGCACACGCACACACGCACAAGCACGCACACACAGGATGCACACACACACACATGTACACACACAGGCACACACACACACACAGGCACACACACACACGCAGGACACGCACCAGGGTCTAAACTTGCGGCCGCTCTAAAGAAGCAGCCAGCTGCGTGAGTGACCATGCGCTGCCTGCACGGAGCGAAGTGTCACACACACACAAGCAGGTCAGCAGTAAACATGAACAGAGGACATCACACACACATGCAGCTGCCAGCGAGGTGCAAGTGTCACACACACACACATACACACACACGTATGCACACCAAGGCACACACACACACACACACACGCACGTCCAAGTTTACCGCTGCGTGAGTTCTGAACAGGTGTTTCCTTTCTTCTAGATCGCCACCTTCTATAACACACACACATATACACACACACACGCGTATGCACATCAAGGCACACACATGTCCAGGTAAAATGCTGCGTGAGTTCTGAACAGGCGTTTCCTTTCTTCTAGATCGCCACCTTCTAAAACCTACACACACGCACACGCACATACACATGTATACACACCAAGGCACACACATGCACACATACACACACGCGTACGCACAGGTGGAGAAGGTTGTCTCTCACACGGATGAGGAGGGTGTTGGCCGAACCTTCAATTTCAGGTGTGGTGTGTGTGTGTGTGTGTGTCCGAATGTCTGTATGTGTGTTCCAACATGTAAGGGTTCACAGAAATTGTACAGCCTCTTTTGTACAGAGCTACGTATGTTTGCACAAACGCAAACGCACACACATGTGCATGCTCTTTCACAGGTTCACGATACACACATAACCTCTCACGCAAGCGCACCCGCACACATACATACACAGGTGGAAAGGCTACACAGAGGCGGATGATAGTAGCCTAAACCTGCAGGGCCTTGCCAACTCTTCAGGTGCATACACACACTCATGCACGCACACACACATACACGCGCGCACACACACAAGCACGCACGCAGGCACGTGCACACACACACATACATACACGCACAAGCACGCACATACGCACACACACACACACACACACGCACAAGCACGCACACATGCACGCACACACACACGCATTGCAAAACGTGTGAACTAGTTTAAATTGAGGCTGGGGTGTTTGCATGCGTGTATGTGTATGAATACGGTTAGCCTGAACCAGGAGGCGTAAAATAATTCCGAGTCACATGTAAATTTTGGGCCTGACCCCCGACACTAATTAAAAGGGTGTCAATCTGCTCAGAATTTATTGTGGTGGGTCTACTTTACCAATGCTACCGGTTTATCTGTTGTTTTTGCCTTATTAATATGGCAATTGTGTTGTTACTTTGGTACAGTGTGCATAAGTCCCTTCTTTTCCTTTGCCTTATCACAGGTGCTGAGCAAAGGTGCAGGCAATGAGGAAGAAATTAATATTTCTCCTGGTTTGCTCACGCTCTTGTTTTGACCACCTGTTTAGTGCACGAATCCAGCCAAAACTTTTGCCAAATCACTTTTTTACTTCATTCATGCAACTTATGAACTTATGTATATGCAATACGTGAACTGCAAGTTTGGAATCAATTGCTGGTAATTAGCCTGAACACACCCCCGCGGTCTACTTGGGGACAAGCTGTGCCTTGCTGTGACCAGGCACCCAGACCCCCCTTTTAGTCAAACTCACCCAACAAGGGCGCCAATCGAGGCATTTTTTGCTGGAAGTGGCCCAGAAATATGTTGGAGCCCCCATCCCCCCCAATTTCCGAGCCCCCCCAAACTGACCAACATTTAATATGCACATGCGCGCAAATGCGTCTCTAGGGTGGGCCAGAACCATATATCAGGGAAGTACACTGGGTGCCCAAATTATTCAGGGGGGCCCGGAACAGCCTGTACAATTTTCCAGGGTTCCCCGGAACTGCTTTCAAAAATATTCAGGGTGTTATAAAATTTCCCAAGCACGATGTTAATGCTTGTGTGTGTGTGTGTATGTGTGTGTGTGCATACGTGTGTGTGCGTGCATGTGCGTGTGTGAGTGTGTGTGCTTGTGTCTGTATGTGCGTGTGTGCGTGGTTTTGTGTGCCTGCGTGCGTGCTCATATGTGTGTGCATGTGTGTGCGTACGTGTGTGCGTGCATGTGGGCGTGTGTGCGTGTGCGTGTGTGTGTTGTGTGCGTGCGTGTGTGCGTTTTGTGTGTGTTTATGTGTGTGTGATGTGTGATGTGTGATATGTGAGTGTGTGCGTGCATTTGTGTGTTGTGTGTGAGTTGTGTGTACGCTTTGTGCGTATTTGTGTATTTGTGTGTGTGTATGTGTTTGTGTATGTACGTACGTATGTGTGCTTGTGTGTGTATGTGCGTGTGTGCGTGGTTGTGTGTGCCTGTGTGCGTGCTCGTGTGTGTGTATGTGTGTTTTTGTGTGTGTATGTATGTGTGTATGTGTGCGCCTTGTTCGTATGTGTGTGTGCTCGCATGTGCTTGACATCGCTAGAGGTTTGCGCATGGCTGCTAGTTGAGGCCTCATCAGGGCCTGGGGCAGGGGGAGGGGGGGGAGCAGAGGAAGGAGGAGTGGGGGACTTCCATCTGGAGAGATTTTCATTCAGTCAGTTACAAGATGCAAGCACTCAAGCCCAGCACTCGTAGGGAGGCCTGGTCAGGAAGGGGAGCCTCTTGCTGGGATGGCTCACTCTCCCCCTTCACTGGCTGACCTTTCCCTTCTCACAGTGTCATTCTCATTGTCATTTCCAAGAACCAATGCAAATCACCCGGAACTACATTTATAATTTTACCGGGTGCCCGGGAATCGCAGGGGCCGTCGTCCCTGCAAATTTCCGGGTTCCCCGGACCAGCTTTGGGCTACCCCTCCGGGGCAGCCCAAAATTTTGTTATTTTTTCCGGGCCCCGGACAGGTTGTACTTCCCTGCCATATAAATATATATAGGGTTGGCCCAAACCGTACATGGAATTTTCATGTACTGTATATACGCCGTATATAACCGTATGTACGCCGTATTTCCGTATAATACCGTATATGAGAAGAAATGAATTCACTCGGAATTAATTCATAGGGGGGTCATTTTACAGCTCTTAAAGAGCTGAGTACGCATGACCCAATCTTTTATACCCAAAAATTGAATGGTTAGGGAGCTAGGCTTGCTTTAAGCCATAAAGACCAAAAAAAGGCCTTTTACGGTGCAAAAGGGAGTTCAACTACCATAACCGCCAATAAAACTAATTATTAATGCAAAACACGTGCATTAATAGTAAAGGAAAGCAGTAAGAAGAGGCGTGAGAAAAGAAAATTGACCCAAAAGAGCAAAAAAGACTGCTATCGCTGGGAATCAAACCCTGCACCACCTGCAAATACGGTCCATGTACGGTGTATGTACGGTTTAGACCGTACATACGGCGTATATACGGTCAGCCAAAACCCGTGTATGGTCATACGGGTACGGATACGGTCGGAAATTTCCATATACGGATATGCATGCCCTCATTCAAATCGCTGTGATATTGAATCACTGTGATGAACACGCACAGTGTGTGTGATTCTTGCAGACCTGCTGACAGCATATTCCAATGCCCACCCTGAAACGAGCGCATCATGCCTCCTCGCCACACACATGCGCACCTGTAAACCAGTAGATTGTGAAACGAATACAATGTGTTTGGCTCTTGCAGACCTGCTGACGGCATATTACGACGCCCACCCTCCTGCCTTCAAGCGTGGCCCAGGCCGCCCAAGGAAGGCCAGCAGTGTGGGAGCCGATGCAGGTAGGCACAAGCGCTCGTTCTATTTGCTCTGATTGAGACGTACATCAGCCATGGGCGATGCAGGTAGGCACAGGCGCTCGTTCTATTTGCTCTGATTGAGATGTGCAACAGCCATGGGCGATGCAGTTAGGCACAGGCGCTCGTTCTATTTGCTCTGATTGAGACGTTCAGAGGTCGTCACTGCGTGAGGCAGCAAATAAGCCTTGCAGAGGAAACAGATCTGGATAATGCGACCCAGCTAACAATTCCTGCTGCCTGAAGCGAACTCAAGCACTTGTATGTGAACTCAAGCACTCGTGTGTGAAGAAGTGAACTCAAGCGCTTGTGTGTGAAGTTAAGTGCTTAAAGAAGTGAACTCAAGCACTTGAGTGTGATGAAATGAACTCAAGCATTTGTGTGTGGTCGTTTGAACCTTTTTTATGAGAGTTATATGAAACTGTTTTTGCTTCCCGCCTCTCCTCTTGTCGTTGTAGTTGTGGGTCAGGAGGGTTAGGGGGTTAGAGTTATAAGTAGTTAAAACCCTAACCGTAAATCTTACCCTTAACCTAACTCTAAGCGAAGGAATCAGCAGATGTGAAGCAAATCCTCTTGTTCGTACAGAGGGGCGTGCACCAAAATATGAGCGCAAGCCTGGGAGGTTAAAAAAAAGGGACATGCAAACCGGGAATGCACGTGGCCTGGTATTGGTGTGCAAAGGAGTGACCACAGGAAAAAATGTGTAAAGCAGGCATGCATTCGCGCTAACCTGTGTGTGTGTTTGTGTCTGTGTGTGTGCGTGCTTGTGTCTGTGTGCATTTTGTGTGTAGTGCAGATGGTCATGCTCTGAAGGACAAGTTCAAGCCTGAGCAGCTAAAAAAGGGGACGGAACAAGGTTGAAACGCACACATACACTCACTTGTATGTGTGTGTGCTGTTCATTGATTTGCAGAGGGGCATGCACAAAAGGAGAAGCGCGAGCCTGGACTGCCAAAGAAAGGGACCAAACAGAGTGGTGGAGATGAGAGCACAGAAGATGATGAGGAACTGGAGGCAAAGAAGAAGGAGGCAGAAGAGCTGGGCAGGTGAGAGGAGTCGTTGCGTTAAATAGCTTCGTGTGTGTGTGAGTGTGTTTGTGTGTGTGTGTTTGTGTGTGTGTGTGTGTGTGTGTGTGTGTGTGTGCGGGAGATGAGAGCACGGATGACAAATAGAGGAGCAGGCAAAGAAGAATGAGGCAGAGGAGCTGGGCAGGTGAGAGGATTTGTTGCGGTATGAAGATTCATGGGTGTGCGTGTGTGCGGGGGATGAGGGCAAGAAGGGCAAAAAAGAAAAGGAGGCGAGGAATTGAGTTGCTGCTTTTCAAAGGAATATCAAATGACACTTGGGTGATGTAGATTATGTAATGCACATTTGGGTGCTGCCTTGAAGTTGTTACCTGCCTTCGATCCTAGGTAGGGTTGGCCAGAACCGTACATGTACACCGTATATGACCGTATGCTTGGTGATTTCCCTGCCAAAAATACCGTATACACACCGTACATATGTCTGGTTTTGGCCAACCCTGATCCAACAGCAGGCAACAGCTGCGTGGGATTTTAAGCACACAAAAGAGGCAGGTCACGCTACAGGGCAGGTCACACTATGGGGCAGGTCACCGAGCAGCGTGGGAGTTTAAGCACACATGTTTGGTAGGTAATGCTGGGTTGATTGTACGTAGACGCAGGCACATTCACGCATGCACACACTCTCACGCACACACACACACACACACACTCACACACATTCGCTCACACACACAGGGGCACGAGGAAGGCGCTGCGCCCTTGAGGGCACTCACAATTTACTCGTAAATCACATGGGAACACACACACACTCTCATACACGCAGGGGTAAGAGGAAAGCGCTGCGCCCCAAGGGCTTTGACGATTTGTATGTGGACAGCCGCAGCATCATGAAGCGTGAAAAACGAAGACGGGGGGAGTACGAGGAGGATGCTGATTATGACGGAGGTGCTGCAGTCTGTGCAGGCATGGTTACGCGTGGTAGAGCTTTGAGAGAGGCAAAAATCAAGAAGGAGAGGGCCCTAAGATTGAGCTTTCACTACCACAGGCTTCCCCACCCAACCTTGAGCCAGGTGGGGGCGAGCGTAAATCTACCACTCAGTCACTAGGTACGCCTTGTGACCGGGAGTGGACAGCAGGGGCGTACCATGATGAAGGAGGTAGCCTACCATTGCGGATTAAGCAGGAGTACCATAAAGACGCAAGATTTGCTGTGCAGGAGTTTACGCACAAGCTTAAGATGCGTGACGGAATATGGATGCTTGGCTGTGAGATAGTGGTACCAAAGGACAAGGCCTTACGTGCACAGATAGTGCAGGCTTGTCACGACGATGCCATGAGTGGGCACGTGGGTATTACTAAGACGCTCCATCTGGTTTCCAGGCATTTCCAGTGGGAAAATATGCGGACAGATGTTGAGGATTATGTTAGGCATTGTGATGCTTGCCAGGTGAATGAAGCGAGCACAAAGGCGTATGCAGGAAAACCGCAACCTTTGTCTATCCCTGGCAGGAGGTGGGAGCACATCACTAAGGATATGATAGTGAAGCTGCCAAAGACGGATAGAGGTCATGATTCTATTCTGGTCTTTGTGGATAGGCTTTCTAATATGGTACACATCATTCCCTTGGTTGAATCGTTGGATGCCTTAGGATTTTCAAGACATTTCAGAGATAGGGTTTTGAGGTTGCACGGTATGCCAGGCTCAGTGCTGTCAGATAGAGGTCCTCAATTTAACAACCTGGTTTGGAAGGAGGCGAATGCACTGACAGGCATGAAAAGAAAGCTGTCTAGTGCGTACCATCCTTAGACAGATGGTCAGACTGAGAGGACAAATCGCACGTTGGAAGAAATGCTGAGAGCATACATGCGTGGAGCCAGATCCGACAGGTTGGGATGAGCACTTGGGGTGTGCAGAGTTTGCCATTAATAATTCATGGCAGGAGGCATTGATTAGCCTTTGGACCAAGAAAGGCCTCCAAGGTGGAAAAACCATCCAGCAGAGGAGTGGGTTTGCATTGCTGTGGTCCCTAATGCTTCTACCAGTTCTCTGGCTCATGCCCTTGCGCTCTCTGCGCACATGTATGTATGTCTACTAGTGCCACTCATATTTTAATGCCTCCCATATATGCCCATAATACTGCTGCTCCTTCCCGGAGCTGGGACCATTGACTCAGACAGACCTCTCGGCCTCATTGTGGTTACACATTAATAAGACTAAACAAACGAATATAATCAGAGACCTTACGGTACAGGGTCTCTTGAGGATACCCTCTAATGGTACCTCTTAGAATGCTCACATGTTGTCAATTGATTACCCAATCTATCAAATCCAAAAGATAAAGTTTATCAATAAGACTGTCCATCCAGCTTATTGAACAATGGTTACAATGGGGGGTGACCTTCAGCCAGGTAGTTTGTTATTGAACAAGACGTATAGACACTCTCAACTGTCAACCAACTTACTGCTCTGTCACACGATTCGTCGCTGCCAACGATTGGGCGTGACAAGTCAGTAAAGAACACTCCCTTTTTCCTTATTATGGCATGCACTCTCTCACTCCAGTGTCTGCGAGTTTGCCTAGGTTGATGATGATGGCGTATTACATAGGTCAAGGGGAGGTAGCAAACTCCCTACTACGAAGTTGAAACAAACTGGAAGTTGATAGATAAAAAGGAAGCAAGAGAGGCAGGCGGATAGATAAAAAGGAAGCGATGACAGAAAGTAGGGGGGACAACCAGGGTGATGAGAAGAAAGGCAAACGTATACGAGAAGGTCAAGCACGGGAAAGAAAGAGGGAAGGAGAGCCTGGCTGCGCACTTTGGTGCCCACGTAAACAGAACAAGATGTGGTGGGAGCAGGGGGCCACGGATGGCCCGCCCATGAAACGGGGGACATCTTGCCCCTGTGGCTGGCAACACTCAGCCGCATCGCCACGTGATTCACAGGCGCTACAACTACGGGAGCACGTCTTTTGGACTTTCACAGGAGCTTCAGCCATCAGACGAGCCATACAAAACAACCTCCCAGGTTTTGTGCAGCTGCTACCACGGCATGTGTGGCTGCTAGAGCAGCCATGCCAAACAATGAGGAAGGAAGTGTGGTATGTTGTGTGCCTAGCTGCACTGACTGCCATATTAAGAGTTAGGGGTATGATGTTTAGCACGCTGCTAGCCAGGACAGGCTTAGAGCCCACAGTAGTAGAAACTAGGGCAGTTGATCTTCTCCTCGCAGCCTTGAAAGACTTTGCAGCCTGCCAAGGTAGTGTCTCCAGTTTCTCTGACCTAGGCCAGGCTCGCCCCTTTGTGTATGCTAGACCAAACAGCTCCTTAGCTGTTTCATTGCAGATCCCTCCCTAGCGTGTCTACTTTATGCTCCAGGTATAGGTTGGCCTGCTTTTCCTTGCTCTCGGCTCCTTGTATAACAATCCGACTGTTGTTATCTAGACCTTTAGCTCACTGCACTCCTTTCGTGTCTCCCTAGAATGGGCTCGTAATGTTGAGAGTGACGTTTTGGTGTAGCTGCGTTGCCTGTAGGGGAACTCTCTCTTCTCTTTGGGTTGTGTTGGAGTTGGTTTCGGCGCACCAGTCATCGCAATGGCTTAGTTGCTTCTATCATGGCTAACTCTTAGCTTCCCTAGTTTCTTAAGTTAATTACTAGCCCTGTCTTCCTAGGTTGGTGCCTAGTGCTCATGATTTTGAGAAAGGAATTGAAGGGGCAGTAAGGAGAGCCAAGCAGGAGTTGCAGGCTGCTCAGAATCGTATGGCTCAGAGAATGAATGCACATCGTAGGGAGTTAGAGTTTAACCCAGGAGATCTGGTGCTGCTGAGTACGAAGAACCTCAGGCAACCAGGTCCTGGTGTCAGAAATCACAAACCCTTGTGTATGGGTCCTTTTGAGGTGGACAGCATGGTTGGTAATGTTGCAGTAAAGCTGAACTTACCCAAAGAATGGACGCGCATACATAACTTGTTCCTTGCTGATCTTGTGAAGCCATACATGCAAGGGTCAGGTGATCAGCCTAGCAGGCAGCATATTAAGCCACCAGCTCCATTGCAGTTTTTGGATGGTGAGCCTCTGTTTGAGGTAGAGGCCTTGCTGGATCATGAAGTGGTCAGTTTCTCTAGAGGCAAGGGCAGAAATAAGAAGCCAAAGGCCTTTTACAGGTTCCTTATTAGATAGGCCAATGACACGGAAAATATTAACAAGTGGGAGCCAGAAGAGGGACTTCTGACTTGTGATGATATGATCAGAGAATACAAGGCTAAGAATGGCCTAGCAGAGAAAGCCATTGATATGGTAAACGATTGATCATTTACAGTAGTTGTTTATGTGAGAGAACATAGCTCATGTTGTAGCATGGTGTGAGTCCTTGGTGTACTGGAGGTGTACAAGGGCGGGGTGCCACCCAGGGTACAAGGCTGGTTAGAAAAACTAAAACAAGACCTATCACCAGGGGCAGTCTGGAATTTAAAAAACGCAGGTAGGAGTTTAGGGCAAATGATTCTAAACGCAGTCCTACCCTGGACAAATGATTCTAAAAGCGGTCCAACAAGGTGCACAGGGTGCCTGCCTGCTAGCACAAGCAAATGTCGGGGGTTGTACAACAATGGTACAACAAGGCGTTGTATGCCCTTCCAAGACGACACAGGTAGAAATGCTTCCAACCTGACTCTTACCTTCCAATCTCAATGCACAACAACGGCGGAAATTTAGCAAGCCAGATGCAAACATAGTTACTCCGACCCAGCGACCACGCCCCATACGAAACCCAACAAACACGTATTGAACTACCTATAGGCATGCCAATGATGCAAAAAGAGTTGCCTGTGACAACCTAGCTGATGGCACTGCCAATCCATACCCCCTCCCCTGGCTATGAAACTAAGAGGCATACAACCAAACAAACGCGATACCTATGCGTTTAACTGAAATCAAATACTGTGTAGACACTTCCCCTAGTACTCAACAAGCAGAAAAGGCACGAGAACAATATAAGCTGCTTATACCTCCACTGTCCCTACGGAATGCACTTTAATTGGCACTTTAGCGGCGCTTGAGTGGTGCTTGCGCCAAGCGCGCTTTAGCTTTTCAAGCGTTGAATTGTGCTAAAGCGCGCTTTAAAAATGCACTAACGTGCGAACTAAAGCACGCTTTAGGAAGGGGGGGTGGGGCATGCACTCTCTGAGGAAAAAAGTGATGTGTGTTGGCCCGGACATTATAGCAGTTTGCCGTGTTGTGTGTTTGCCCGCCCAGACGTATACGTAGTTCCACGACTAGCTAGCATGCTGCAACTAGCTAGCATGCTGCATCTAAATGCCTTTTAAGTCGTAAAGTTAAGGTCTTCTTCTCGTGGTACCTTACTGCAGCTCAGTTGTACTGAGATCTCTACTTTAAAATACTCTGTTATGATCTGGGGTGGGCGGGTCAAGCGCAGAGGAAACAAACAGAAAAAGTAAGGGATGGGTGTTTGTGATGTGCCACACCAGCAGGTACACCTTCCAGCTGGCAAAGTATTGCAAATGTGTAATTGTTGTTGCAAGGGGGGGTGGGCGGTGACGTGGGCTGTTTCGGTTGACTTCTTGCTTTGTTCCTGACTCAATTTTGCCAGTGAACGTACTTAGATTCAGCCATAGGGTTATAACTATAGGAAGTAGCAAGCAGGCCGGGGTCACTAATAATAAGCGCTACTGCCCAGCATGTAATACGGGTTGTTCCTGTATTGTAAGCATGCGGATGGATTTTGTGCATGTCATGCGTGTCATCAAGTTACCAAGCTGGATATCACCTAGTAGAAAATTCCCCTTTCAAAACCGGCAAAAATAAAGCAAGTGGCATGACTGGTGTCTGTGACGTGCATTTCTAGCCTGCGGCCTGGGTGGTGTACATACATCTATACAATCACAACTAACAACAATCACTTAAAGAAACTCAACTTGGTAGGCCCTGCACAAGTTGGCTCTAATTTTAAACATGAAAAATGAATTTCTCCCGCCCCGTGCAAGGTGCAGTAGATGAACAGGACTCACATTAGTCCTCATCCAAGGCCGTTATGTTGCCTAACCTGGCTATGCCTTCTTTGTTACCTAACTCCTGCATTACATGTGAGCAGGCTAGACCTGGGCTCCTACGTGCCCTTTTCCAAGTGTGTTATTTTTCCACCTTACTCAAAATTCCAATTTTGGGCGCCTTCCACGACCTTATAACCTAAAAACTACCATGGGCTAGCAACCTTCATCTTTCCGAATAGGCTTGCCTTCTAGCCACTGCAACAGTGGTGGCGGAAGTGCAGCCCCCCCTAAGGCAACCTAGCGCGATCGACGCCTTGACATGATATGGAACACTCTGTGAAGTGCTAGTGGAGTGCTAAAGATGTGCAGTTTCAGGACGGTGAGCTTTTGTTTGCGTGCTCTTTGTTGTCTGCACAGGTTCAAGATTCTTCTGCATAAGCTGACTCGTTGTTCCTTTCCCTTGTATTTGCCCTTTTTAAGTCGATGCAACCTTGCTTTGGGGAAGCAACAACTAGCCAATACTGAGATGCTGGGCTTCTCCTTTGCGTGCAAGTGCAAGGGCAAAGTGAAGAAAGGACAAGCAGTTTAAGAAATTTTCTTGAATGTTCCTCATTTACACTAAGAGAGGCATTGCCAATGCTTGATTTGATTTTCAAGAACTTAAGAAAAACCCCTTGCGTGTTCCTGCAGGTGGTGGAGAAGCACGCAAAGGAGGAGGCAGGTGAGAAACTTTATTAGTTTGTCTTGTGCTTAAGGATAGAAAGAAGGATGAGAGGCTGGAAGTTGATCGTGGGTTGATTCAACGCTAGAGCAAACTTGCTGTTGAGTAAATCCAGGGTGAGGGCTATGAAGTGTGTTACAAACTAATTCCATGCAAAAGCTTTAATTTTCATACATTGTTGCTCTCAGAAGCCCAGGCGGTCGCATCGCAAGCCAAGAAAAACATTGGGGCAGAAAAAAGCCACAGAGGTTTACAAGGTAATTAGGGACAGCGTGGGCGCAAAAACAGATTATTATTTATTGCACGTGCATTTTGTAGCGGCAAGTACTAGGCATGGTGTTTTGGAGACTCTGAGTTGTTTACACTGCAATTGCATGTACTAGGTAAGGCTTGGCCGTTTTGAGTTGCATTCTTGCTTTCCTTTACTTATATGCTTATCTTGTCTGTCTTGCAGTTTCTGGTCTATGTAATTGTTGCAAGCCGTTGCCTGCTGGTTTCCATATTCTTCGTGCATCTTTTATAGCTCAATGCATAAGGTAACAAACACTTGTTTGGTTTTTCATGAGCTTATATATAAGGCCCTAAGGCTTGTGGACAATCATGCATCCCTATGTTGCATCATTCCGTTATCACTGTTCTTTTACATCACAGGGTCAAGCGGCAAATAAATTGTCAGTCAAGGACATAACAAGATCTTTGACAGGTATTGTGTGAGAGCACAGTAGCAAGCAATTAATTCTGTGGAGTGAATGAAAGATTATACGTGAAGGAGGTGGCAGGACCCTGCAGGATTAATCAGTAAATAAATCATTCATAGATTAATCATTTCTGCGTTTCACTCCTCTACCCACCCATCGCAGGAATTCACTCATCGCTGTCCTGCAATGCACATTGGATGCGTATGGTTCTTTCATGCCACCCATTTCATGACTCGGGG
>Ga0307968_1003187_pt1 | contig 13636 bp, 14 predicted proteins | sample OrgLakmetagen650_FD_201834 | JGI IMG/M metagenome (GOLD analysis project Ga0307968, IMG submission 201834) | Saline water microbial communities from Organic Lake, Antarctica - #650 | ecosystem: Environmental > Aquatic > Non-marine Saline and Alkaline > Saline | place: Antarctica: Organic Lake... | reverse complement strand
GCGGCAGCAGGTGAGGGAGGACCACGAGGGCCCGTGCGTGACCCGCAGAGCCCGCTGGCGCAGACACCCTTCGCGAGGGCCACGTGAAGAGGAGACGGCGAGGCTGGTCTCCTGATAACCATGCATAACCAACACAGGTCGCCAGACCCGACAAAAATTGAGAGAGCCACTGCAACGAGCACAGTGGCTCTATTTTTTTAATTGTCGTATTTTTTTAATTGTCGCTGTTTTAGAAATTTGGAGATTTTGCATGGTCATCCGTTCGTTGCTGCCTATATCAATGGAGACAATGCATGATCCTAAGGAGCCTGTTTTTCTGATAGCCCTAAGGATCATGCGGCATGCTATGTTGTGTCTTTCGGTGATCATGTTCCTTATTTGCGTGTGTTGGCACCCAGAAAGGATGTGCAGGCAGGGCACTGTCTACTTATGGGCAGAGGGGGCAAGTTTGACTTGTTGAGAGTTTGAACAATACCGCATGTTTTTTATTATATAGGGTGCCTGTTCTGTATTTCATAATGATACGTTTGGTCTTAAAGGGGACATTGGATGATGTTAGGTAAGCATTGCTAGTGGCTCCATTGGCAGTGCCGTCCTTTATGAGGGTCTGGTAGTAAGCATGGTAGTTCGCTTCAGTTTTGGCATTTCCCAGTTCATGGAGAAAATGCATGTGTGCTTGAAGGGCGTCACGGTGGTTTGGTAGGTACCAAAGCCTTGGGGGAGAATGATGGGCCATGTTTGTTGAATGGGTATGATTATGGGTTTGTGTTTGGTTTTTCTAATGTCTTCTTTTGCAAGCCAGTGGATGTTGTAGAAGGGATTCCCCTCAGGGCCTGTTGTTTTGATGGTGTCTGCAATGTCGGAGTAGGTGGTGGTTATCTTTTTAGTAAGGACGTCGGCATGTTCATTAACGATAATACCGGCATGGGACTTTACTTTGAAGAAGTGGATGGGCGATGGTGATTGGCGGATTGCTTTAGCAATGGAATGAAGGACATCTCCTTGGATGTGGTGGCGATGGAGATTCGGGAGTGAGAGCTGCTTTTTGATTTGGTGCAGTGATGATGTAAGGCTGTCTGTGGCTATATGTGAGTAGCCGTGTATGACTGCAGCTGCTATAGCTGCTAGCTCTGCACGTGAGATGGTGTTGGTTATACCCATGCCTTTTGGGTTTACATAGTGGAAACATTTAAGTGAGGTTGGTATACGCCTGATCCGGTGTCTTGCCCTACTTCATTCTTTTGGAGGCTGCCATCAGTGTAAATCCAATTACGGTTTTTTTTTTTTTTTTTGTTTTTTGAGCTGTTTTGGGGTGCTTCGTTGACATTGCAAAAACTATGAGGTTGGTCAGTGCTAATCAGCAGGGCATTTGTTTTATCTGGGCCTTCTGAGGCTTGAGGGTGGTCATTGGGTAGCTTATTAAATTTGTTGAGTCCTGAGTGTTGTCCGGAACCCAAGGCTGTTTGGTAAGGATGGTTATGTATGTTTAAATATCCCAATTTGCCTCAGGGATTTCTTTGAAAAGTCTTTAGCCAGTCTTTGTTGTGAGCATTGAGGCAGACCCTGCCCTTGGTGTTCCATATGGCAATGACCTGCAACTCCCAGGAGTGTTCTTTGGAAAGTGGTAATTGTATGTTGTTCCAGAAGGGCACTTTCGCATACTGGAGTTGGTTTGATGGGATGGTGCCCAGGAATTTACACGTGTGTGGGCATTTGCGGCTGAGTGATGCATAGGGATTTGTGGTCATATCTTTATTCCACGAAGGGAGGAGCATGAATGTGGCTGTTTCCTCTGTGCTGACAGCAGCAGAGTAGATGGTTTGTCTTGTTGCTAAGAGCATGGTGTTTTCATGGCAAGTGGGATGGCAGATGGAGAACCCAGAAAATCGGGAGGAGAAGGCATTGGTGTTTGCCCCAAACACTTTGTCCCTTGGGTGCTCACTCCAGTAATTGGGGAATTTGGGGTCATCGTCAAGGGGGATGCCATTTTTCCTTTAGTGACCAGGCCCCACTTTTGAAAGGCGGCGGTGACGTGGGAGGGGAGTATCCGTGCAAAAGAGTCTTTGGGTTTCATGTTCGTATGTTTAGAGGCAGAGATGTCTTTACGTGCGATGAGGCCTACAAGTTCTGATGCAAAGCTAATGGGAGGAGGTTGCACGTGATCGTGTAGAACGTTGCGTTTTGTCCTGTCAAATGCCTTTCGTAGTATGTTAAGGCGCTCGGGAGTAAGCATACCTTTACACTTTCCGTTGACACAGCAAATTGGTCGTCCAGCAGACTTGCAAAGAATCAGAGCACACCGCCCAGGCTGCTTAAAACCAGTCAGCAGCGGGTTAGCCAAACAACCTGGATAAAGGTCACCTCCATCGTAACCATTGTAGTGCATTCCATTGAAGTGTTTGGGCTTTTGGAAACTAAAAGGATTAGTGCTGTACAGGTGCTGCCTCTGATGAGGAGTCCTGCAAGTTCCCGCAAATAAGAACTTGGGACGCCATGGTTTCTTGTTTACATCGGTACTCTCTAGCTTGCTTTTTCCTGCAAGAAATTCAACAATAACTTGGAAAACATAAAATGGTCCATCAAAAAACAAAAAAAAATATTAAATCTGGATTTCACACCTTCAGGCACTCCATCACGGCGAAAAATAGTGTTCAAGCAATTGCTTGCAAAAGAAGATGGTTAAAAGGCAAGGCTGCAATTGTACAGAGGCACACACACAGCAAAAATGGGAAATAATCCAGCATTAAGAGGCCTGTAGAACTGCAGCCTGCAACATTGATACATAAAAATGGCATACACAAGTAAACCACTTCTTAAACTACAACACTGAAGAATTATCAGTGTGCTTGAAATAAGGTCAGCTGGGAATAGCGGCATCAACTACCACATAGTGTGCATAGGGCACACACAGGGCACGCTAACAAGAGCACGCAGAGCAACAGGAATGCATTTGAGTGTTTGTGCCTGTTTGCGCGTGTGCATGGGAAAGGAGAGGGGGGAAGGGAAGCGTGCTGCTCCTTCAGGACAAGTGAAATGCAAGCCAGGCCTTTGTCCAGCACTTTTCTATCCTCTCTGTTTTAGTCTATACGCACACAAGCATGCACACACTACAGGGATGGCCCATATGCCAGCCTAGCAGTCGCACTTTTTGACTGATGGCTTAATCTGTAACCTGCGTTATCTCTAAATGGCCCATATGCCGCCCCCCACACACTACAGGAATGGCTTATTTACAGCCCCTACGCACAACATAGCCCTCTGCGCAAGTTAGGGCATGCACAGGTCAAGTAGACGCGCTCTCGCTCGCAGCGCCCTCCCAAAAACACACACACACACACACACACAACACGCTTGCTCGCTCTCACACTGGCTTGTGTCAAATGTACGCTCATGACTCCATCGCTCGCTCCCAAATTGGAATGTATCAAACAACATAGCGTTGGAGGTACACACCATACACACACACGAACACGTACACACACACACACACAAAGACTCACACCATAAGACAGGGTACACACGCTGCACACAAGCGACTCATTGCACACAGGCCCTGCAGCAGCTGTAGCTCATTACATCGCTGGTGCAGTGCAGCGTCCAGCTTTGTGCAATACAGCATCATTGCATGGTCACACAGCTGCACCAGCTGCCCCTACCCAACCTCTCTTTTTTATTTTTATTATTCATTTCTTCTCTTCTGTCCATCACAGCTGCACCACCCGCCCCTGCCCAACCTCTGCGAGCCCCCTGAGCAGCATGCACCATTCGTTGGACAGCTCGTTGTGCTGCAGGTTGAGCAGCTTTAGGGCCTTGTTGTGCTCCTGGAAGTGCTCATACCTGTGAAAGCACACACACACACACACATACACAACAAAGCAGAGTTAGTGTACGATACATCAGAGGGGTAGCTGATACTTTGTAGTGGAAATCTGGTGCTGTGTGTGTATGTGTGTATGTGTGTGTGTGTTAGAGTGTGTGTTTATGAGTGTGTATGTGTGTTTGTATGTGTTTGCGTGCGTGTGTACGTGTTCGTGTGTGTGTGTGTGTGTGTGTGTGTGTGCCCTACCTGTGTCCATGGAAGCTGCCAATGAAGTTGTTGCTCAGGTCCAGACGTTGTAGGGTAGGGTTGTTTGCCATGGCGCCCAGCAGCAAATTGAAGCCTTTCTTGCCCATGTTCACACTAGATAGGCCCAGGGACTGGAACAGGGGTGTGTGTGTGTGTGTGTGTGTGCGTGTGTGTGTGTGTGTGTGCGTGTGTGTGTGCGTGCGTGTGTGTGCATGTTGGAGTGTGAGATTATGATTGTGTGTTAGAGCATGATAGTGCGTGTTTGTATGTGTCCGTGTACGTGTTTACGTGCATGAGTGCATGCTCATCGATAATGGAGCGCTGATGTGCTGACAAAATAACAGGGTTTCCTTGGAAGGCAAGGTGTTAAGCCCTTTAGGACCTGAATATTATGATTCCCGTTTGCTGCATTTTCATCAATGACTTCGTTCCACATAACCTACTTTAGAGCCCATACACAGCTCATATAAAATGTTGACACACACACACACAAAACACACACACACACAAACACACACATGCAGGCACACGCACGCATGCAGGCACACTTGCAAGCAAACAAATCGACACACAAAAGCACGCACGCACACGCACACCTACACATGCATGCACACGCACGCGTGCATGCACACTTGCTCGCAAAACATCTACACAACAAAACAAAACAACATGTACACACAAACAAACACATACACACAAAAGCACACACACACCTGTATTATGGGGTATGGTGAACTCGCCAGCGTGTCCATGCATAGTTCATATATGCCAGCGTCTCCCAGAGGGTTACAGCTCAAGTTGACTTCTGTCAGTTTGTGCAGCGCGTAGGACACTCCCTGTAGCTCAGGCATTTGTGTGAGAGGATTTGTTGCACAGAATTAGGCAGAGGGCCATAACAATTAGGGTGAGGATTTATCTCAAGCTTGAGATTAGAATACCACAATATGCAGCAGCTGTGTGTGTATGTGTGTCAGTGTGTGTATCAGTGTGTGTGTCAGTGTGTGTGTCAGTGTGTATACACTCATTGCTCTTTGTCAATGCCAAGAACGAATGGCAGGCGCGCATACCCACACACCCACACACCCACACACCCCCCCCGTGTGGGCCTGTTATGCGCGAACTTAAATATGTTCAGCATCGGCAAAGTCCCTCAACCCGGCTGCTCCTGCACATCATGTGCCCTCTACAGCTTGTGCACACAAACGTTTGTGTGGTGTTGTGTGATGTTGTGTGATGTTGTGTGATGTTGTGTGATGTTGTGTGATGTTGTGTGATGTTGTGTGATGTTGTGTGGTGTTGTGTGATGTTGTGTGATGTTGTGTGATGTTGTGTGATGTTGTGCGATGTTGTGTGATGTTGTGTGATGTTGTGTGGTGTTGCGTGATGTTGTGTGATGTTGTGTGATGTTGTGTGATGTTGTGTGATGTTGTGTGATGTTGTGTGAGCGGCTGCCAAGGTGGGGGGCTAATGCATAGGGTCGGCCAGAACCATATATATACGGTGGTGCATACACAGAATTCTTGGCAGGGAAATCACCATATATATCATACGGTCATGTACGGTGTATATAAACGGTTCTGGCCAGCCCTACAAAAACGTACACATAGGCCCCACCTGCATCTGAAGGCCAGAGGCAGAGATACCACAGTTGACCATTCGTAGCGTCGTCATCGTTTTGTGCTGTACTCCTCCGATGAGGCGCGCACACGCGCACAGGGCGTCGTTGCCCAGCTCGCTGTTTTGGCTGAGGTCAAGGACGGCAAGCCCGGGGGCCTGAGCAAGCAAAGCATGTGCGTGTCGGTGTGATAGGTGTGTGGTATATGGGTACATGCATGCGTGTGTGTGTGTGTGATGGTGAGAGTGAGTGTATGAGCGTGTGTGTGTTCGTGTGTGTGGGTTCGTGTGTATGTGTGTGTGTTCGTGTGTGTGTGCACGTACGCCTATAATGCATGTGAGTGCTCTTGTACTCTGTGAGCACATGCTTGCACAAAGAGGGCGGCACTTCCATGCTGTCTTTGCAAAGCATAACAAAATGTCACAGGAACTTAGCAAGCAGGCTCTCTGCCTTGCAGCACTTCATGGACACGTATTAGTAAGAGACTCTTATAAAGCATGCTGTCAGGTCCAAACACTGTGACAACACAGTACAGGTATGAGTGTGAGTATAGTTGTAATATGCGTATTGTTGTAGGTGGGGGACTGTAAGTATAAACACATCAAATAATAACCTAGAGATTCTTGCAGTAAGTGCCCTCGACAACACCTTGTACACATTGACCCATGAATTCTTGCACCGGTTTCGAAGAAGTTGGCATCGACAGGTCCTTGTACTGGAGGAACCCATCATAGGGAGTTCGAGGGGGATCTTTACCAGGGCCGTTAGAAACCCTCATAGAAACCTTTGATAGGATATGTTATGGCTTCACTGCATAAGTGAAGCAAAGGCCGCGGGTGCACTCTTTTAAAACGCACACACGCACACAAACATGCACAAACACACACAGCACTCGCGCATACGTAGGGTGGGTCTGGACTATGTAAGTACAGTCATAGGTACTATAGGAATATTGTATAATAATAAAATTAGTTTAACACAATGCCGTGCAGTATGGGGGAGGGGGCGTACCATATGGCATTGTTTTCAGCGTATGTCCGACTTATTTTCTCTATAAACACCGTCAAATGTGGTGCAGTCACAATATTTTTGCGCCCCTTTCTAGTGAGCACTCACTTGGCCTCCCATATCTAATAATGCATGATATTGCATGAAATGCATAGCTTGTTGGTGGTTGGATTATCAAATCATTTTCACACTGAAAATGGCCATTTTCTGGTATCCTGAGTCTTAGACGGGCTTAGCCCTCCAAACTTTACTTTTTATCGGTACACCAAATTAGGTACAAGCGTGCAATTTAAAGAGCTGCAGAACGACCCTAATATGATCAAATGTAAGGGGTGCCTGATCCTCTGCTTTGTTGGAACAAAATATTAATATGTGAGTACCGTACCGTACTTATATCACCGCGTACCGCGAACTGTTTTCACCCCTCGCAGTGTGTCGCGAGCACATTCAATAACTAAAATACAAAGGCCTCACAAAACTCGCATTGGGCAACATCAATCACTTTTGTGAGCATGAACGAGAAGGGGCCGGGAAGGTCCCCAAGGGGCACAAACAGCCTGTTGTGGGCGTCATTCGAGCCCGGTAGCCGGACAGCAAGTGAGAAGGCGGGATTGAGAGGACAGGGCAGAGAGCGGAATGCAGCAGCAGCAGCAGCAGCAGCAGCAGCAAAGAAGAGGACAGGGCAGAGCGGGATGCAGCAGCAGCAGCAGCAGCAGCAGCAAAGAAGAGGACAAGGCAGAGAGCGGGATGCAGCAGCAGCAGAAGAGGCCCCCTGGGTTAGGCTTAGGCTAACCTCAGGCATCAGCAGCAGGGGGCTCTCTGAGGAGGCGCAGCAGTGTAATGAGTTGTCGTCCTTCACCTGCACATGTACGCGTGCGCGCACGCATGCATATGCGCGTGCATACGCATGCACATGCGTGTGCATACACGCACACATACATCCCTGTGCATGCAATGTATGCACACGCGCACGCACACGCATGGACACGCGCGCACACAAGCATGCTCGCATGTGTGCACGTGCAGCTCAGGTCTGCCCAAATGGCCCTCGCATAGGCTCGCATTGGGGCTACTACTTGAGTTTTTCTGAACCTCGCATTAATTACGGTACTATACGGTACATTCACACACCATGCGTATGTAAGGTTTTGGAAGTGATGCACGGCTCAGGCCCACCCTATGCTTGTGTATATTTATATGTACAGCAGTCATGTGTGTTTCACACACACACATACATACACACACACACACACACACATATATATATATATATGTATGTATGTACATGCAAATATATGTGCTTGTATATTTGTATAAACAAATAAACATATAAAAATCAGATCACTCTATAAGCACCCCCCTGTGCCCCAGGGCCCCAAACCAACATGGGGACATGTTCCAGCCTGCACACCTTGCAGACAGTCGACATGCTCTTGTACTAGCGACGTGCATGTCACGCGCAAGCAAGCTATTCCTCAGGCACGTCGCGTTCGTATGCCTATACTCAAGCTATTCCTCAGGCACGTCACGTTCATATGCTTATACTCAAGCTATCTTTCAGGCACATCACGTTCGTATGCCTATACTCAGGATATTTGTCAAGGCACGTCACGTTCATATGCCTATACTTAAGCTATTCCTCAGGCACGTCACGTTCATATGCCTGTACTCAAGCTATCTTTCAGGGCACGTCACGTTCGTATGCCTATACTCAGGATATTTGTCAAGGCACGTGCACCAAAGTACACACCTGTCACTCACGAGAAAGCACATCCACACCCTGATGCATAGACAACCGCACACAGGTCAAGCAGCACCACACAAGCACAAGCATATTCACACACACACACACGTAGACATGCGTTTACACACACAAGCACACACACACCTCTCCCAGCACAAAGCACAGCTCATCCACATCTTCCAAGCGGAGACCACAGCCGCACAGGTCCAGCAGCACCACATAAGTACGGTGCAGCTCAACCGGTTTAATGGGCTTGTCCTCCTCTTCATCGTCATCCCCTAGGTCATCTCCCTGGGTTCACATCAGGGTGCGACAGCTGCAGCTATTTAGTGTGACAGCTGCAGCTATTTAGTGTGACAGCTGCAGCTATTTAGTGTGACAGCTGCAGCTATTTAGTGTGACAGCTGCAGCTATTTAGTGTGACAGCTGCAGCTATTCAGTGTGACAGCTGCAGCTATTTAGTGTGACAGCTGCAGCTATTTAGTGTGACAGCTGCATCTAGTTAGTGTGACAGCTGCAGCTATTTAGTGTGACAGCTGCAGGTGTTTATGGTGTTTATGGTTGTGGTTCAATTGGTGGGTGCTTTTTGGCGAGGACTGGCCATAGTGGTTGCTGTTAGAGGGTGCATGCGTGTGTGTGTGTGTGTGTGTGACATTGGTGGCAGTGGTGGGGGTAGGTATGAGGTCGTTCAGAAAACCTGTGTATGTGTGCGTATGTGAGTGTATGTGTGTGTATCGCAAAATGGTGACGATCATAGTTGTGGTCACAGGCAGTGAGGGGATGCGTGGCATTAGCCGTGGTGGTGCTCCTCCTGGCAGTGGTGGTGGTGGTGGTGGTGGTGGTGGTGGTGGTGGTGGTGGTGGTGGTGGTGGGAGGAGACATGCACATATATATGCACATATATATGCAGGGGGTACTTGTTAGTGGCAGTGTGAGCACTGACGGCAACAGCAACAGCAGCATGGCAGGGTGAAACAGAAGGAGCCCTGCACAATTTTAAGCCACCTGCTGCTCACTATGACTGTAAAACTGCATCAAGGCTAGGGGGTTGGTCTCTGCAAACAACAGCGGCTACTGCTAAGGAAATAAAGCAAGCATGCAAAGGGCGCTTAACCAACCTTCTCACGGTGAATGTTTTACCGCTCAAAAGCCGTGGCAGCAGGATCAACAGCACGGCACAAATATGACCGAGCTCCACACAGTGAGTGCGCTACTGCTCGAAAGTCATGACATAACGTGAGAAACAGCAGGGCGCAAGTATGACCAACTTTTTACAGTGGATGCTTCACCACTCGAAAGTCATGACACAACGTGAGACACAGCAGGGCGCAAGTATAATTAACTTTTTCACAGTGGATGCTTCACCACTCGAAAGTCATGACACAGCGTGAGACACAGCAGGGCGCAAGTATGACCAACTTTTTCACTGTGGATGCTTCACCACTCGAAAGTCATGACACAGCGTGAGACACAGCAGGGCGCAAGTATATTCAACTTATTCACAGTGGATGCTTCACCACTCGAAAGTCATGACACAGCGTGAGACACAGCAGGGCGCAAGTATGGCCAACTTTTTTACTGTGAATGCTTCACCACTCAGCATCCCCCCCAGCAGGGCAGGAACAGCGGCATAGCAATAAGAAAAGCAGCATGGCAACGAGAAAGGCAGCGTGGGAACAGGGAAAGCAGCAGCGCTGCAAAAGTGGAACCCACCTCCTCACTATGACTGACTGACTGCTTCAAGCCATGGCCATAGCTAGAAGAGACGAACGACTCTCGGGGCCGGCCAAGATCTGTGATCTGGCTCGCGCGATTGGTCAGCGCATGGCTGAGTCGCGTGCCCATAGAGGAGACCTGTGCAGAAGAAGAGGGTGTGAAGAGCATGGCATGAGGATGTGATGTAAGATACACGTTGCATGGCTCGCGTGATGGTCAGCACGTGGTTGAGTTGCGAGCTCATTTGGAGGAGGCCTGTTCAGGAGGAAGAGGGCGCGGAGAGCGTGACTTCATGATGTGATGTATGTGTTTGAAACTGGCTAGGGCGTGTGTGATCTCAACAAGGGAAGCACATCAAGCACACAGACACGGAGGCACAAACACTGACAGGCATATCGAACACACACATACATTACTACTCATCCACCCCCACACACACATACATTACTACTCACCCACCCACCCACACATACATTCTCCCCCGGCCACATATCCTATTCCCCTGCCCACAACGCACGCTCCACACACACACACACACACACACACACACAAACAGACACAAACACACACACACACACCAAACAACTCTTCCCACCTTCTCAGTGATCATGGCAAACGTCACACTTTTGCTGCGATGTTGCTTTCTGCCATCCAATCTTTGTTGAGCCTCAGAGGTTGATCTGTAAGTCTGCAAGCCCTGTGCACGCAAGTGTGTGTATGTGTGTGTATGTGTCTGCGTGTGCGTGTGTGTTGCATGGAACACATTGTGAGTATGACGTGCATATACCTAATACAAATGACAGAGTGTGCGTGTGCATGTGTGCGTGTGTGTTGCATGAAACACATCGTGCATGGGACGTGCATATAATAAAAATGACAGTGTGCGCGTGTGTGGGTGTGTGTGTGAGCGTGTGCATGTGCGTGCGTGTGTGTTGCATGGCACAAATTGTGCGTGGGATGTGCATATGATTACAAACGACAGAGTGTGTGTGTGTGTGTGGGTGTGTGCGTGTGTGTGTGCGTGTGTGTTGCATGGCACAAAATGTGCGTGGGATGTGCATAAGAATACAAATGACAGGTTTGATGAGCCATTTGCATGCATGCATGCCCTCACATTGTTGCCTGGTCTGGCTGCCTAAGCATCTGAGCCCACACAACGACATGTGCACAACACACAAAAAATTGAAAGAGAAGTCAACCACTTGGTTGGCCAGAATGAATACACTCACCTTTCGTGATTGTCGTATACAACAACAATTGCCTGTATTTAGGATACACATCTGACACAATTCACATTGTACACATATAGGTATTGTACTCAATGACCATATATGGTCATATATGGTCATATATTGTACTTATATGGTCATATATGGTCATATATTGTACATATATGGTCATATATGGTCATATATATTTTACATTTAGGGTCATATATGGTCATATATTGTACATATAGGTAATTGTACACATGTAGGTAGTGTTTACTTATGCATGGTTCTGGTCCAGCCTGCAATCTTCCTGGTCCCCATTGATCTTTTTTCTTTTCTATTGGTGAAGGAGTTTTATGGTACCCGATACCAAAGTGGCTCCTTTTCCTTGACTAATGTGTAGGGTTGGCCAGAACTGTATATATACGTATATATACACCGTATATTTGGTGATTTCCAAGCCAAAACTACCGTATGTACACCGTATATATATGGTTCTGGCCAACCCTACTAATGTGGGGAGTGGATTTCCACTGCCTGCGTAGTTTTTCTTCTTCTTCTTCTGGTCAGCTCCATCAACATAACACTCCGTCCTTGTGGTGCTTCGTTAGACCTAATACACTTATCACATGGTATGCATATGCATACAGATATCCAATTATGGGACAAGGTCAAATCCACTTACAGGCATTCCATCCTCTTGGTGCCCTGTTCGACCTTCTATACATATTACATGGTTTATGATTTATTAAGGTACGTGTTCATACATAGAAAAGCATGGTTCTGGTCAACCCCACTTACTGGCATTCCATCCTCTTGGTGCCCTGTTCGACCTTCTATACATATTACATGGTTTATGGTTTATTAAGGTGTGTGTTCATACATAGAAAAGCATGGTTCTGGTCAACCCCACTTACTGGCATTCCATCCTCTTGGTGCCCTGTTTGACCTTCTATACATATTACATGGTTTATGGTTTATTAAGGTGTGTGTTCATACATAGAAAAGCATGGTTCTGGTCAACCCCACTTACTGGCATTCCATCCTCTTGGTGCCCTGCTTGAGGGCCATCGTCCGGAGTCATCAGATCGCCTTTGCCCCTAAAGAAATGATCACTCTGCTCGGAGCCGTACACAGCTAAGCTCACTCGTCTGTGTGTGTACAAGTGTGTGTGTGCGTGTGTGTGTGTGTGTGTGTGTGTGTGTGCGTGTGTGTGTGTGTGCGTGTGTGTGTGTGTGTGTGTGTGTGTGTGTGTGTGTGTGTGTGTGTGTGTGTAAACCGACCTGCTCCCTTGCCAACTCCATCCACAGCTAATACAACACCCCTGCTGCAAAACCAGCTCCTGTTTTGTAGGAAACGTCCCACACATGCGTTATGCCAGCACAAGCATGCAAGACACCGGACATGCACTCGACACACACATACGCACACACAGGCACACACATACACATACACATACACACACGTGCGTGCACACGTACACACCCACACAATTACAAATACACACACACACACACATGTTCATGCAGATGCAGACCATATCCATGCACGCCCACTAGAAAACAGCCAAACAGACAGCATGCAAGAACGCACGCAAACACACACACACACCTGCTACCAAGCATCTTGAGCTTCCCTGAGGGCCCTGGACGCATGGTTCCCTTATTGCCAGCCCACAACTCAGAGTGGGAGATGCTTTGCAGTCGGGTGCTGTTCATGAATGACAAGTTGTATTTGCCCGGCCCCAATGCTGCGCGCTGCGCAATGCGGCTTTCCTCATATGCCAGTGCCTCGTCCTGTGTGTGTGTGTGTGCGTGTGTGTATGTGTGCAATATGACCCTCCTCAAATACCAGTGCCTTGTCCTGTGTGTGATTGTATATGTGTGTGTGTGTTTGTTCGTTTGTGTGTGTGTGTGTGTGTGTGTTTGTGGGTGTGTGCAGTGAGACCCTCTTCATATACCAGTGCCTTGTCTTGTGTGTATGCACCTGCACGTGTGTGTTCGCCTGTTTATCTGTGTGTTTGTGACTGTGTTTGTGTTAACAAAACACGATCTTTATCACGATCTTGAAGGCCAGTGTCTTGTCTGGTGTATGCAAGTACGTAAGTAAGTACGCAAGCAAGCAAGAAAGCAAGCAAGCAAGCAAGCACGCACGCACGCACGCACGCACATACGTACGTATATGTATGTATGTATGTATGTATGTATGTATGTATGTATGTATGTATGTATGTATGTATGTATGTATGTATGTATGTATGTATGTATGTATGTATG
>Ga0307968_1003186_pt1:0-12500 | contig 13639 bp, 12 predicted proteins | sample OrgLakmetagen650_FD_201834 | JGI IMG/M metagenome (GOLD analysis project Ga0307968, IMG submission 201834) | Saline water microbial communities from Organic Lake, Antarctica - #650 | ecosystem: Environmental > Aquatic > Non-marine Saline and Alkaline > Saline | place: Antarctica: Organic... | reverse complement strand
ACCGCTATCACTAAAATCCCAGACAAAGATTTGGTGAAGGTCAGCCTAAGCACAAAAGTTGATCATAGCAAACGTGATGGAGCATTTTGTTGACTTCTCAGACAAACCGCTATCACTAAAATCCCAGACAGAGATTTGGTGAAGGTCAGCCTAAGCACAAAAGTTGATCATAGCAAACGTGATGGAGCATTTTGTTGACTTCTCAGACAAACTGCTATCACTAAAATCCCAGACAAAGATTTGGTGAAGGTCAGCCTAAGCACAAAAGTTGATCATAGCAAACGTGATGGAGCATTTTGTTGACTTCTCAATCCTGCTGATTATCCATACCATTATCTAGTCTGATCAGGAGCCGGTTAGAGGCCAAGCGTGCACCCTCTCATTCCTGATTAATTATCCGTACCATTATCTAGTCTGATCAGGAGCCGGTTAGAGGCCAAGCGTGCACCCTCTCAATCCTGAATAATTATCCATACCATTATCTAGTCTGATCAGGAGCCGGTTAGAGGCCAAGCGTGCACCCTCTCAATCCTGATTAATTATCCATACCATTATCAACTCTGATCAGGAGCCCTCATCCAAGACAAACCGCCATCACTGAAATCCTCACCTCCATCGTCCTCTCTGAGTTCTTCTTATCCGCGTGCTGGAACACTTTCACGTATTCTTTTCGCTTCTTGGCCTGCTGCTCCATGGAGGAGGCAACATGAGTGCCAGTAGCCTTGAGCTCATGACAGGTTTTGGGCACGATCTACAAATCAGATCAGGCAACATAAGTCATCAGATCTACAGATCAGATCGGGCAATATGAGTGCCGGAGGCCTTGAGCTCATGACGGGTTTTGGGCACGATCTACAAATCACAGAGCAAAAAGGTGGCAACACGCTCGTGACGAGTTTTGGGCACGATCTACAAATCACAGAGCAAAATGGTGGCAACACATTTTAACACAGCATTGTAAATATGGTGAAGGGGGTGCCTCTAGGATGGAATGCGTGGGCAGCTGATGGATTTGAGCTCATGCCGGTTTTTGGACACGATCTGAACATCAAAGAGCAACAAAGTGACGAGAAACAACATTGTAAATGAGCTTATGCTGGGTTTTCGGCATGATCTGAACGTCAAAGAGCAAAAAAGTGGAGTTGTTAACATGTTTAATATTGCAAAGAGGGTGAAGGGGGAACACCCCGTCTAGGATGGAGTGTGTGCTCCAGATCACTGCGTGTCTGCACTTCAACTTGCACAGGTGCTAGTTTCTGCTGCATAATAAGCTCCAGATCACTCCTGGACTGCGCTGGACCTGCACAAATGCTGGGATGCATTGCAACGTTTGCTCATGGCCATTGCTGCTCTGTGCCTAGCGTTGTGCGGGTGATTTCTTGTGTTTTAGTAAGGGGCCAAAACAGCATTGCTTGCCAATGCTTGACCCCCGCACAAATGCTGGGAAGCGTTGCAACATTTGCTCATGGCCACTGCTGCCAAGCTCTGTTCAGGTGGTTTGTAATTTGTAGTGTTCTTTTACGGCTCGTTTCTTAAGGCAGGGGGGATACGAATATAATAAAGAAAGGGAAGCATGCACTTTTATTCAAAAGTGCAGTACACGAGTCACTTGCCTACAATAGTGGCTACAAACTTGATCATTGAGAACAAACAATTCTTCTTTATCAAGTGTTGCCTCAGCACCGTGCGCTACGTAAGGCTTGCGATCATGCTTTGGCAGAAGCACATACATGTCAAAAAGGTCTGTTTGTGCTCATACTGCTCCAAGTAATAGCACAAATCACTTAGTCCAGCTAAAGAAGAAGCCGAGTTGTTGATTAAAAAAATTTCGAGGAGTGATTCATATGAATTTAGTTACTCAGATGCAATTCACAAGCTTTTTGGTGGCAGCATGTAAGTGTGTACGCATGTGGCAGCATGTAAGTGTGTACACATAAAACATGTGAGTGTGTACACATGTGGCAGCATGTAAGTGTGCACACATAAAACATGTAAGTGTGTACACATGTGGCAGCATGTAAGTGTGTACACATGTGGCAGCATGTAGTGTGTACGTACACAAGAAGCGTGTGCTTGTGTGTGAGTGTGTGTGCATGTGTGTGTACACATGTGGCAGCATGTAAGTGTGTACGCATGTGGCAGCATGTAGTGTGTACGTACACAAGAAGCGTATGCTTGTGTGTGAGTGTGTGTGAGTGTGTGTGTATGTGTGTGTAATCATAGCATGCGTCACGCTTTCAAATCATAGACTGGAACTCCACACAAATATCCAGGAAGCGATCTGATGAAACTTACTGGCTCGTTGGTGGCAGCATGCACATAGATGTACTTTGGAGTTCCTGCCGTGGCCACAACGCTTTCAAACCATAACAATACCAGCCCTGGAACTCCACTAAAAAGTTAAGGAAGCCATCTGATGACACTCACTGGCTCGTTTGTGGCAGCATGCACATAGATGTGCTTTGGAGGCCCTGCCGTGGTCACGAGCTTGAATACCTGCGCATGCTCACATGAGTGTATGTACAGTCAGAATCTTGAGCACCTGCGCATGTTCACATGAGTGCAATCATGGTCAGCAGCATGCACAAAGATGTGCTTTGGAGGCCCTGCCGTGGTCACGAGCTTGAATACCTGCGCATGCTCGCATGAGTGTAAGTACAGTCAGAACCTTGAGCACCTGCGCATGTTCACATGAGTGTAAGTACAGTCAGAATCTTGAGCACCTGCGCATGCTCACATGAGTGTAAGTACAGTCAGAATCTTGAGCACCTGCGCATGTTCACATGAGTGTAAGTACAGTCAGAATCTTGAGCACCTGCGCATGCTCACATGAGTGTAAGTACAGTCAGAATCTTGAGCACCTGCGCATGCTCACATGAGTGTAAGTACAGTCAGAATCTTGAGCACCTGCGCATGCTCACATGAGTGTAAGTACAGTCAGAATCTTGAGCACCTGCGCATGTTCACATGAGTGCAATCATGGTCAGCAGCATGCACAAAGATGTGCTTTGGAGGCCCTGTCGTGGTCACGATCTAAAAATGAATTTATAATACGCAAGGGGTGATAACACCACAAGCATGGATTAAGAGAATGGAGACGGAACTATCAGACAGCGAAGTACTCACGCTACCAGGTGGATTCACACTCTGCAAAATTTGTCAGGAGCTGGAAGACTTGCGCAATTCACACGATTCCTAACATGGTCAGGAGCGTGGATGCCTATAAATACTTCCATGATTGTGAAATGTGGTCAGGAGAAGTATTAGAAAAACTGTGCAGGCTGTGAAAATCACTCCCCAGTTTCATCAAGGAAAGGGAAGTCGCTTTGGAACCTAGTAACGTTTACTTCTTTTTTCCCTTTTGTTTTCTTTTCTGCTAAGAACTGTAAAAATATTTTACTGGCAGCCAACTTGGCCCTGTCAAAGAAGTTGGACCAGAGTTCTAGTAGCAGAAGTCACAGAGAGACTGAAGCGTCGGGCTCTCAAACAAGCAGGCACAGAAACAGCAGGCTTAAGCAAAGGACCGACAGAGTAATAGTAGCAGAAGTCACAGAGAGACTGGAGTGCCAGGATTGCAAACAGGCAGAAACTGTAGTCAGGCACCGAAACTGCAGAGGTAAGTAAAGGGTCTTACAGATTTCCTGTCCAGGCTATACCTGACACGCGATGCTAGTAGCCCCAGGAATGGTGAGCATGAAGGCCCCTAGCGACCGCCGCTTCTCCATGCGCTTCTGGAGGTCCTCGAACAAGTTGTTCATGCGCTCTTCCACGTTGACCTGCGTCCCCGGGGCCTGCTCCTGAGTGACATAAAAAATGTGAAGCAGCCATACTTGTTTCAGCCGCTCAGCATGTTTACGCACTGTTCCACTTTGACCTGTGTCCTCGGGGCATGATCCAGTGTGAGAGTACATGTGAATCTGCCGTGTTTGCATCAGGCACTCAGCAGTTGGCATTGGCTTTGCCAACTGTTGGCGATGACAAGGTATGACTGACAAGGTATGAATGACAAGGTATGAATGACAAGGTTTGAATGACAAGGCGTGAGTGGCAAGGTATGAATGACAAGGTGTGAGTGACAAGGTATGAGTGAGAAGATCGGCTCTGTCACGGCAGCTCTCAAGCCAGCTGTCACGGCAGTTCTCGAGCCAGCTGTTGGCAATGACAAGGTACGAAGGTATGAATGACAAGGTATGAAGGTATGAAAGACAAGGTATGAAGGAATGAAGGACGATTGGCTCTGTCACGGCAGCTCTCAAGCCAGCTGTTGGCAATGACAAGGTACGAAGGTATGAATGACAAGGTATGAAGGTATGAAAGACAAGGTATGAAGGAATGAAGGACGAAATGACGATTGGCTCCGTCACGGCACCTCTCAAGCCTGCTAAGCCTTGGAGTTTGCAACCCCCTTATTGCATTAAAGCAACATCATCCCAGCAGTCATTACCCGCTTGCTTCATTTTATTGAACAGATAGGTTGAGCAGCCATGCCAGGCTGGAGGCCTTTGTAATCCAAACTAAACTAAACTAAACTATTACCCGCTTGCTTCAAATTATTGGACAGATTCTGAAGGTTCTGAACTTGGCCATACTTGCGCTCTGAAGACGTACTTGGCCATGCTTGCACTCTGAAGATTCTGAAGGTCCTGAACATGGCCAAACTAGCACTCTGGAGACATATTGGCCATACTTGCACTTTAACGATTCTGAAGGTGCCGCACTTGGCCATATCAGCACCAGTAAACATTCTTATAAACAACCACCCCCCCCTTTAAGCTTAAAAAAGCATATACATGTGCCCCTTTCCTACACAAACAGGAACTACCAAATCCCCACTTAAATGGACAAACAGTAACTAGCCCTCCGCCAATTTAAAAAGCAGAGGCCTCTTTCCCCATTTCTTTGAACAAACAGTAACCAGCCCTCCGCCTACTTGAAAAGCAGAGGCCTCTTCCTCGTCCTCATCGAGCAGGGCCTCCTGGACTTTCTTCCAGAAGGGAGCCAGGTTGAACGGCTTCAGCACCGAGATGAGAGGGAACACCGACAGAGTGGCGCCCATTTCCTTGAGGACACTGATGCGTGCGAACAGTTGTTCTCTGCAAATGAAATAGCACTGATCGATGAGTACATGATCCAATGATCATATGCGCACACGTACACTCGCACAAGCAAACACACACACGTACACACATATACACACATACATGAGGACACACAAACTGACGCATACAGCACGTAGGTTCACTCAGCAGTCAGGCAGACGCACACACACAGTACTCATAGAGGCTGCCAAATGAGCGCCGTAAAAGTGGCAGCATTTCCAAGAAAGGACCACAGTCACACGCACCTTGTATCTAATGAGTCACAGCCAACTGGGGTCTCTTCATTTGTGAACAAGAAGATGCGGAGCTTGGGCTTGATCAGCTTGCTTGATGAGCTTTGACTGCGGTAGTGTGCAGGAATAAAGGCTAAAATATGCTTGGGAAGCGTGAGTTAGTCTTGGTGGTAGTGTGCAAGAAATAGGACAAATGGGTTTAGTCCCATAGGCTTGGGCTTGTTAAACTTGATTGATGTGCTTTGGCTGCAGCATGCAGGAGTTTACATCTTTGAAACCAGTACGGGTATACATTTGATGGACATGATCGCTTCACATCTTCATTGAAGACGGTACGGGTATACATTTGACAGGTTCATTGAAAACAGTACAGGCATACATTGAAGACAGTACGGGTATATATTGAAGACAGTTCTGTTATACATTTGACAGGTTCAATAACAACAGTACAGGTATACATTGAAGACAGTACTGTTATACATTTGACAGGTTCATTGAAGACAGTACAGGTAAATATTAAAGACAGTACGGGTATACATTTGATGGACATGATCGCTTTACATCTTCATTGAAGACAGTACGGGTATACATTGAAGACAGTACTGTTATACATTTGACGGGTTCATTGAGTACAGGTATACATTGCAGACAGTACGGGTATACATATGACGGGTTCATTGAAAACAGTTCAGGTACACATTGAAGACAGTACGGGTATACATTTGATGGACATGATCGGTCAAGGTCATATGGTGTGCAAGCAAATAGATAAGCAAATCGCATCCCTTGCTTCAAGTTTATTAAGCACCTCTTTCTCAGAGATGAAAATAGAGGCACAGGTGGTAAATAAAGAATTTCACATACATCAAGGAAAAGGAGCCACTTCGATGCCAAGCACCGTCAGAATCTTCCACAAATAGGATCCAAACCAAATGAGTGTATTCCCACCTCCCAGACACAAGTGTGTTGCTTGCCAGCGTCAACGCTTTCATCAAAATTTCTGTGGGACTCGAGTCGCTGCCCCCTGGCTTTAGGCTGCCAATCTCAGCGTGGAAGCGCTCATCTGAAAATAGAGAAGAACACCCTTATGTTGAATAATGCAACAACAGGCCTCAATTCCCTTGAAGCTGGCGATTTAAATAGCCTAAAGGTGAGATGCTTTTTTCTTTTTTCTATGGTGGATTGTACACGCAGGTTTCAGCTCAGATAGAAAGCTATAATTGAAGTGAGTTGCCGGTTACAAATGCACATTCAGTAACTGCCTTCATGGCATTACTGAAGTGCATTTATGCATCACTGAAGAGCAAGTTTGCATTACTAAAGTGCATTTATGCATTACTGAAGAGCATCTATGCATTACTGAAGTGCATCTATGCATTACTGAAGAGCATCTATGCATTACTGAAGTGCATCTATGCATTACTGAAGGGCATTTATGCATTAGAATTTGCTGCATTCCAAGCTGTAACTACTTCACAGTGAGTTGCTTTTAAGTATCAGCCCTTTCTCTATCCTTATCTAGTTTGCCTGCCTTTGAGCAAAAGTAGCCGAGCAGCCATGTGCCTTGTGTGTGTGTGTGTGTGTGTGTGTGTGTGTGTGTGTGTGTGTGTGTGTGTGTGTGTGTGTGTGTGTGCATAAGAGTGTATGTGTGTGCAAAAGAGTGTAAGTATGTGTGTGCATGTGTGTGTGTACGTCGTATGATCCATATCGTGCGCATCTGTGTGTGGTGTGTATGTGTGTGTGTGACACACCTCAACCGAAAAACCAACTAACCAAATCACACAAATCGTCATTGCCAACAATTGAGCGTGACGGCTGTCATAGCAAATCACTGTCACTGCAAAGTATAAGTCTCAGCACAACAATCTATACCCCCCTAATCTGAGAGGTTTCAGTGAAAACTTGAAGATTACTAAAAGATGATACGCAGCATGTAAAAGTGATGCACACAGTGGGTTAAAGTGATGCACACAGTGGGTGAAAGTGATGCACACAGTGGGTGAAAGTGATGCACACAGTGGGTGAAAGTGATGCATGCAGCATGCGAACATGATGCACACAGTGGGTGAAAGTGATGCACACAGTGGGTGAAAGTGATGCACACAGTGGGTGAAAGTGATGCACACAGTGGGTGAAAGTGATGCACACAGTGGGTGAAAGTGTTGCACACAGTGGGTGAAAGTGATGCACACAGTGGGTGAAAGTGATGCACACAGTGGGTGAAAGTGATGCACAAAGTGGGTGAAAGTGATGCACACAGTGGGTGAAAGTGATGCACACAGTGGGTGAAAGTGATGCACACAGTGGGTGAAAGTGATGCATGCAGCATGCGAACGTGATGCACACAGTGGGTGAAAATGATGCACACCATACATGAATGCAGTGATCAAATTGAAACTGTAGGAGGTACTAAGAAGATGATTTAGCACAACAGCAAGGGAGCAGCTTAACATTTTATACAAGACTATGTGTAAGCAGTGCATAACAAAAATGCTCTCTTGGGCACAAAGAGTAATAGGCACAGGTGCACATATGCGAAGGGCGCATAGATACACATCAACACGCCTGCGAGACCTAGTGTCATCTTCAGCTTGTTGCACCATGCACAAGTGCACGCATGAGAAGGGCACATAAATCGTACTCTCACACCTGTGAGATCTGACATCTTCTTCAGCTCGTTGGCACTGGGCACATAAATTGTATTCTCACACCTGTGAGATCTGACATCTTCTTCAGCTCGTTGGCACTAGGCACATAAATTGTATTCTCACACCTGTGAGATCTGACATCTTCTTCAGCTCGTTGGCACTGGGCACATAAATCGTACTCTCACACCTGTGAGATCTGACATCTTCTTCAGCTCGTTGGCACTGGGCACATAAATCGTACTCTCAAACCTGTGAGATCTGACATCTTCTTCAGCTTGTTGGCACTGGGCACATAAATCGTACTCTCACACCTGTGAGATCTGACATCTTCTTCAGCTCATTGGCACTGGGCACAGTAATCGTACTCTCACACCTGTGAGATCTGACATCTTCTTCAGCTCGTTGGCACTGGGCACATAAATCGTACTCTCACACCTGTGAGATCTGACATCTTCTTCAGCTCGTTGGCACTCGGCACATCTCGCTTGACCCACACCTCCACATTGTCATCTTTTGCCTGCAGGTGAGACAGAGAGAGGATGGAATTCATGAATTCCACGTTGTCAACTTTTGCCTGCAATGAGACAGGGAGAGGATGGGTGCCATGTACTTCACGTTATTTGTTGCCTGCAATGAGACAGGGAGAGGATGGGTGCCATGTACTTCACGTTATTTGTTGCTTGCAATGAGACAGGGAGAGGATGGGTGCCATGTACTTCACGTTATTTGTTGCCTGCAATGAGACAGGGAGAGGATGGGTGCCATGTACTTCACGTTATTTGTTGCTTGCAATGAGACAGGGAGAGGATGGGTGCCATGTACTTCACGTTATTTGTTGCTTGCAATGAGACAGGGAGAGGACGGGTGCCATGTACTTCACGTAATTCGTTGCTTGCAGGGAAAGGGCGAGAGGATGGGTCACAATTTTTGTTCAACCGTTGAACAAAATGCAACAGTACGGGGGGAAAAGATGGGTCATTGTACCTTGCGGATTTATTACAACGACTATCTGCTACTTCTTTTCCTGCAATGAAGAAGTGTCTACTCCCTACTTATTGTGGCAGCGATTCAACGCGGTTGATGCACCTCCTCCATGTTCTCCCTGCTTCAATCCTGCCTGTTCCAAAAATCTCGAATGTCCCAGTGCGATGGCACATCATATGCAACATATCCCTCCCCTTTTTGGGGGCTAACAAAACTTGTCGGCATTGTCTGAAACAGCATTATAATGCTCTTTTTATTGCCCATTCTATTGCCCTTCCTACTGCTTGCCTCTCAAAAAAGGCTTGCTTTGCTGCAGCTGACACAGCACCACATACTACTACTTCAGAAAACTGCTTTTTTGACGTGCAAAAATATTGCTGAGCCGCGGCTAGCACAGCATCTACACACATTGAATGAGCCTCTGCCTGCCTTTACAAGCGTAATTGTAGGAATCCTTGCAGTGTATAGCGCAGCATCTACACACATTGAATGGGCCTCTGTCTGCTTTCACAGGCATGCTTGTAGGAATCCTTGCAGTGTACGGCACAGCATCTGAACACATCGAATGGGCCTCTGCCTGCTTTCACAGGCATGCTTTTAGGAATCCTTGCAGTGTATAGCACAGCATCTACACACATTGAATGAGCCTCTGCCTGCTTTCACAGGCATGCTTGTAGGAATCCTTGCAGTGTATGGCACAGCATCTGCACACATTTCCCTCTGTCCGCAATTACGGGCGTGCTTTTAGGGCTGCTTTGAAGTTGCTGGAACAGCATCTACACATTCCCCTCTGTCCGCATTTACAGGCGTGCTTTTTGGGCTGCTTTGCAAATAATCAAACAGCGTCCAGCGTCCACACTCATTGGAACAGCCTCCACCTGTTTTTACGGGCATGTCTGCATTGAAAGTTTGCTGCCTGTGCCAATCAAGGTGTGTGTGAATGCACCGTACCTTGAAACAGACCCTGACTGCTCTTATAGACGTGCTTACAGGAATGCATGCAGGCGCAGACATAGCAGCCACACGAAGAAAAAAGAAACTACGCAGGCACTGAAAAACGCTCCCCACGTCAATCAAGGAAAAGGATCCAATGCGGTACCAGGCAACGTAGAACTCTTCCACCAGAGAACAGAGAAAGGAAAGTCAACGAGGATCAGGAGAGTTGCAAGCTTGGCCAGAAACCAGCTCCTGATAAGAGCTAGCAAGGTTACTGGAAAGGGCATGTCTGGCATGACAAGCACACACATGCATAGCTCTGTCCAGCCCGGTCATGTGTAAACACAAAATAGTCTGGAACCTTCTGACTCTTAGGTTTGCTTTTGTCTCCAATTAACACGCATCATCATCGTACATAATATGCTTGCACGAGAATCTAGAAATATCCAGTCTCTGTACGCCCCACTCACCCCAGTCCCTACGTCTGTCACCTCATAACATTATTTTTTATATTTGCTGCAAGCTATCATCATCGCACATAATAAGCTTGCACAAGAATCTAGAAATGTCCAGTCTCTGTATGCCCCACTCACCCCAGTCCCTACGTCTGTCACCTTTATAACAATATTTAATATTTACTGCAAACAAAGTAAAGACCCGCACTACACCGTTCTTAAGTGAAGTTGGCTCGGGAATTTACTTGGTTTTACTGCACAACTTAAAATTCTAGAAAAATTGTGCGATGTACTTTTGTCCTGTGAGCTCATGACCTGGACGCTTTGAGGAACAAAGGCACACACTGTGTTGTGCATGACGATTGCAAACTCGTCCTAGTTGTTGTGGAACAAAAGCACACACCGTGTTGTACAGGACGAGCGCAAACTCGTCCTTGTTGTTGTGGAACAAAAGCACACACCGTGTTGTACAGGACGACTGCAAACTCGTCCTTGTTGTTGTGGAACAAAAGCACAAACCGTGTAGTACAGGACGACCGCAAACTCGTCCTTGTTGTTGTGGAACAAAAGCACACACCGTGTAGTACAGGACGACCGCAAACTCGTCCTTGTTGTTGTGGAACAAAAGCACACACCGTGTAGTAGACGACGACTGGAAACTCGTCCTTGTTGTTGTGGAACAAAAGCACACACCGTGTTGTACAGGACGACCGCAAACTCGTCTTTGTTGTTGTGGTACATTTTGCGCTTCATGCACTCCAGCGCAACCTGCAACGCCACTTGGAAGGAGGTCTGGGTGCGGCCCTGCAAGCAGCGTTCGTGCAGCAAATGTGGCGCACAGAACCTTGCTAATGATAGTGTCATGGCCGCGTGGAAGGGTTGCAGGATCCTGTAAGGTTAACAGTGGCATGGTTAAAAACGTAAGACACAGACAAGTTTGCAGACACCAGACTGCAGCAATGTACGTCCGCTCACAGACTAGCGCACTGCACTAAATAGAGTACATCTATTTTGGCCTGGAAGCTAGTGAAAGGATTGAGATATTATTGTTTAAACCTTTTTCATGGGCATGGCGGTCACCAACGTTTCAGGTCAGTCTTACACAGGGTAACAACACATGCAAATGCGGTTCCCAGTGGGCTACTCGGGTGCCTGCTTTTATTTGCCTTGCAGAGTACATCTTCCACGGATATGACGACCCTTTCAATTGAAACCCCGCTCTTCAAATAAAGGGTCTGTCCACACCCTCCATCATTCACACTGGCCAGCAATGAGGCGCCAACTCACCAGGAATTGAATGCCATCCTGAAAGATGCTGTCCGCTGCGTCTATCAGGAATAGGACGACATCCTTGCCCTCAATCACCTGTGGGAGTAATCAACTAGGCTATGGATGCACAAGGACACGGATTGCCTGTCTACTAGGAGTTTCCTTTACTAGGGTACTAGGGTCTCAAATAGTGACACATAACTAAGCGAGCACAGTGACAGAAGGGCTGTAAGCGCCTTTCCCGTGTTCATTGTGGATTAGTTTCAAGGAAGATGATGCACAACCTCTTCATCATCTCCCTCATCATCTTTAGCATACACGGCAGCCTCATCATCTGCGTGCACGTGCAGGTAGAATTTAGGATGTGCAAACATGCAGCTCTGCGTTGTTCATTGGATGGCTGTACTGTTATTCCATTGTATAGTGTACACACACTTTTGCACCTACCTGCGGACATGGCAGGTTCTGGTTTGCTGGATTGAGGCAGGTGCTGAGCGTGCTATGCTTGAGTAATTTTAATATCTACAAATATTTTATTAATGATTGAAACATTCTTGTGAGGAGATATTACATCTTCAAAAAATAGTAGCATACTGAATATAAACCAGCGTGAATGCTCCTCCCAATGTCCGTCTTTTCTCCTCCCAGTAAAGCCTTACAAACCACAAAGAGGTGAGGGGCCCATGGCGCACGCATTCCACACGCGCACACACGCGCTTTCCCACGCATATTGACATACGCACACTCGCACGCACACACGCACACAGGCACACACAAACACACACACACACACACACACACACACACACACACACACACACACACACACACACACACACACACACACACACACACACACACACACACACACACACA
>Ga0307968_1003184_pt1 | contig 13646 bp, 10 predicted proteins | sample OrgLakmetagen650_FD_201834 | JGI IMG/M metagenome (GOLD analysis project Ga0307968, IMG submission 201834) | Saline water microbial communities from Organic Lake, Antarctica - #650 | ecosystem: Environmental > Aquatic > Non-marine Saline and Alkaline > Saline | place: Antarctica: Organic Lake... | reverse complement strand
ATGAGAGGTGAAGACGAGAGGTGCAGATGAGAGGTGAAGACAAGATGAGAGGTGAAGAGAGCGGCCGCACCCTGGGATGCAAAGGTGAAGATGAGAGGTGAAGACGGGATGAGAGGTGAAGACGAGAGGTGCAGATGAGAGGTGAAGACAAGATGAGAGGTGAAGAGAGCGGCCGCACCCTGGGATGCAGAGGTGAAGATGAGAGGTGAAGAGAAGATGAGAGGTGAAGAAAAAATGAGAGGTGAAACAAGATGAGAGGTGAAGACAAGATGAGAGGTGAAGACAGGATGAGAGGTGAAGACAGGATGAGAGGTGAAGACAAGAGGTGGAGATGAGAGGTGAAGAGAATTTAATGAGAGGTGAAGACAAGATGAGAGGTGAAGAGGTGAAGAGAAGATGAGAGGTGAGAGGTGAGGTGAGAGGTGGCAGAGGTGAAGAGAGCGGTTGCACCCTGCAAGCGAGTTACAATGCATTTTGAATCCCTATGTAAGGACTGGATTAATTATTCCTCAATAATGGAGGGCAAAAGAAAATTCGAGAGCGCAGTACCCTGAAAGAAAATTGTCCTGGATTATACTTTTCTGCAGGTTTATATCGACACTATAGGAATAGAAGGCTAGAGAAGAAGGGAGCAGCCCCACCGTGTGAGCAGTTTAGCAACCACCAGTCTATGACCTGTAAACATTCACCAAGCGCAGGGCATCAGCAAGCAAATGAGGAGCTCTCCTTATTTATTTAACATGTGTGGGTTACGTGGTACACTGGTCAGGAGCCTGTGAGTATCATACATTTTTAATGTCTTTAATTTTATATCTCTACGCTTCGATTAAAATATAAATTTTACATTCGAAATCCTGAAGTCAAAGGCTATTGATTGGTATATAAATGAGTCGATTCTGAGGGGTCAGTTGGTGGGTGGTTCTTTGGGGGGGTCTCCAGAATATGTTTGGGCCACTTTCATGAAAAAATAAATATATATGGAAACCTCAGCTCAAGCTTAGTCGATTGGCACCTTTGTTGGGTGATCTGGTTAAAATGGGGGGGGGGGTCATAGAAGGCGGTCATAGAAGTGCATGGAATGCCCCCAAGTAGGCCGCGGGGGGGTGTTCAGGCAAATTACCAGCAACTTATTCCAAACTTGCAGTTCACGTATTGCAGTAGGCATAAGTTGCAAGAATGAAATAAAAAAAGTGCTTTGGCATAGGTTTTGGATTTGTGCACTGAACAGGGGGTCAGTGCAAGAGCGTGTGCACATCAGTTTTTGCCCTATAACTCTTCAGGTAATATATTATCTGGCATTGGAAGTGTGCAGGCAGATAGCTGCTTAGATTCTGAGCATATTGACACCCTTTTTATTGTGTGGGGGGTTAGGAAGGGGGGTTTGGGGGGTGGATGGTAATATTTCAGGCCGGAGGCCCATAATGTACACGTGACTGTCAGGAATTTTTTAACAGGCTCCTGCACTGGTACTGATTAGCTGAGATCTTTTTATAAATACACACCTTTAGACGCAGGGCACCAGCATGCACCTGGGCAGCTTTCCATGTCGAATTTGTATGTGTAGACTCAGTGGGGCACAGGTTCTAATTGGTTGAGACTTAAAAATAATGACTCACTAGATACAAGGCATCAGCACGGAACTGGAGAGCCTTCCTTGTCGAATTAATATGTGTAGATTAAGTGAGGCAGTCGTCAATTTCTAGCACTTAATTTGAAATCACCCACCAGGCGCAGGGCACCAGCATGCATCTGGGGAGGTCTGGACGTAGTAGGCCGCCTGTGTGAGAAGAGATCATGCACAGACCTAATCATACGATGCGTATCAAGTAATGCACACATCAAAAAACACATATGCACCTGGGGAGGTCTGGACGTAGTAGGCTGCCTGTGTGAGAAGGGATCATGCACAGACCTAATCGTACGATGTGTATTACGTGACGTACACATCAAACGACACATATGCACCTGGAGAGGTCTGGACGTAGTAGGCTGCTTGTGAGCATGCATTGCATGCATAAACGATGGCTATATGTGTAATTGTTCTGGCTGGTGATAATCACATGCCTTTGAACGGCCCCGTATCAACAGAGGGATGCGTTCGAAAGTGTATTCAAAGCCTGCGCGTTCACAAACAGGCATCATTCCTCGCACATGAGGGTACTCATGAGCATGATCATGTGTGATGCAGGTGCAATGCAAGTTCGCATGATACATGATCGTGTGTGATGCAGGTGCAATGCAAGTTCGCATGATGCATGATTGTATGTGATGCAGGTAAAGTGTGATGCAGGTGCGATGCAGATTCGCATGATGCATGTTAACATGATGCATGATCGTGTGTGATGCAGGTAAGGTGTGATGCAGGTAAACTGTGATGCAGGTGCGATGCAGGTTCGCATGATGCATGATCGTGTGTGATGCAGGTAAAGTGTGATGCAGGTGCGATGCAGATTCGCATGATGCATGATCGTGTGTGATGCAGGTGTGATGCAGGTGCGATGCAGGTTCGCATGATGCATGTTAACATGATGCATAATCATGTGTGATGCAGGTAAAGTGTGATGCAGGTGTGATGCAGGTGCAATGCAGGTTCACATGATGCATGATCGTGTGTGATGCAGGTAAAGTGTGATGCAGGTATGATGCAGGTGCTCCTAATCTTTGGAGGTGGACCCCTTGGAAACGCACAAGCTGAGTGTCCAAATGCAAACCTGGAGACGCAGCCAGCGCTCTTGCACGTCATCAGGAAGGAGGCGCAATGTGAAATCTAACGGTAGGGAGAGCCTGCACTCAGGGACCGGGCAGCACGCCTGCACACACAGAACAAATGGTGGGAATTTTGGGCATTCCTGTAGTTCTTTGCACTTAGTTTTATACATTGGTCTTTTAAATTGTGGAGGGATGCACGTTTGGTACCTGTTTGGGGTAAGATGGTAGAAAAAAGGTTGTATACTGTGTGGGGCAGGACGTTTGAGCAGATGGCTTTACCCACTTATGGTTTAGTGAAAGGATGAGGGTGCAGGTTGCACAGCTGGTTCTGTCCACTCATGGATACGTGAAATGATGAGGATGCAGGTTGCACAGATGGTTCTGTCCACTCATGGATTTATGGAAGGATGAGGATGCAGGTTGCACAGATGGTTCTGTCCACTCATGGATACGTGAAAGGATGAGGGTGCAGGCTGCACAGATGATTCTGTCCTTTCATGGTTTTGTGGAAGGATGAGGATGCAGTTGCACAGATGGTTCTGTCCGTCTAAGAACTGTAGAACGACGCTGGTTGTGCACAAGGCTGTATCCATGTGAGCATAAATGAAATAAAATGCAGATCGTACACAGGGTAATAACAGTTAAAACCGTACTTCACAGAAGGTTGCAAGTTGGGCACCTGTATTCACATATGTATGCAGTGCTCACATATTGATGCATCAGGGAGGTGCCAGAAAGGTTGGGGCCCAGGCCGCATTATGACCGATCCTGTTTGCTGAGTGTCCCTAGGTTATCCTCTTCGCTTTCAATTGGAAGAAACCCGCTCAAGCTCAATTCTCCCCTCGCCTTCGGTACCTTTTATAGACAGCTGACGTTATTGAACCTCAGACTGCTATCATTAAATACACCTCAGACAGCTGACTTTTCTGAGCCTGAACCATGACCACCAAATCCACCTTAGGTACCTTTTACAGACAGCTGACTTTTTTGAACCTATACCATGACTACCAAATCCACATTGGTAACGATGTCGAAAGCTGAAATATTTAAACCGAAACCATGACCACCAGATCCACCTTAGGTACCTTATTAGGGTTGGCCAGAAACGTATATTTACCCCGTACATTTGGTGAATTCCTTGCCAAAAATATTGTACACTGTATATAAATGGTTCTGGCCAACCCTACCTAATACCTAATACAGACCGCTGACTTCTTTGAACCCATACTATGACCACAATAGCCACCCACTGAGATCCGGCAGCTACCTGCTGAATACCTGAAACCCTTTTCCACTCACCCTGTGTGTGTCGCCATCGTCGAGCCTGGCGGCCAAGATGCCCTGTGGTCGGAGAGCAAGTGAGGGGACAAGATGACATACATAGTTCAGGAGCTTATGTGTGAGGTCATTGACGCCTTCAAACTGCCGAGTAATCAGAGGGAAAAAGGCACATAGCTGGAGAGGGAATGGTGGAGGTTCTGGTTGTCTGGAAAGGAATGGGTCAGGAGAGCAAGAAGTGGGAGAGGAGAGGATACCTTGAACGCCTTGAGATATCCAAAGCATTAAGAAGTCAAAGTGGTTAAATGTTGAAGTAAGACCGTCGAGGTGGCCAGCAAAACAGAACAAGTGGGTTCAGACATCTGGCACGTCTGACAAAGAGGAAATACAGCGAGGTGGCCAGCAAAACCTAAAAGGTGGGTTCAGACATCAGACAAAGAGAAATACAGCGAGGTGGCCTGCAAAACAAAATAGGAGGGTTCAGACATCAGACAAAGAGAATACAGCGAGGTGGCCTGCAAAACAAAAAAGGAGGGTTCAAACGTCAGTGTGACAAAAAGATATTACAGCGAGGTCAAACTGGCTAGGAGCAATGGCAAGGAATGCCTGATGCGCGTTAGCATGTTTGTGTGAGGAGGTGAATACGGAGGTGAATATGGTACATATGCTAAGAAGAACAACAGCAAGGAAAGAATGGCAAGAGCCACTCCTTGCCATTGTTTTTCTTAGCATGTGTCACCACCTTCCCACACAAACCTGCTAGAGTGTATCCATTAAATCCTTGCTTGCCAGCTAACCTCTCGGCACGTGGATGGATGTACACACAAACAACCACACACGCACACACTTTCAAGCACAGACACAAACGTACAAAAACACACTCATGCACACACACATACACACACGCACACACATACATACACACATATATACACACGCAAACACACAAACATACTATAACAAGGCAGCAATCATCATAGCAAGGGGACTTAATCCATACACAAATATGCACACACAGAAACCAAATGAGACAAAAACGCACACACCCCAGCAAGTGTCATGACAAGTTAATTTATACATGCATGTATGCACATACACCGACATACACACACACCACACACACACACACACACACACACACACACACGTGCACACACACAACGCACGTACATATTACTGATGTGTGCGAACACACACACAAACACGCACACACACAACACACGTACACAAAATAATACTGACCTGCCAGCAAGTGTCACAGCACGGATGGTCACAAGGAAGCCGAGCACTGAAGCGCACGCTAGGGCTGTCCTCCATGCACACCACACAGCAAGCCTGTAGCTGTGTGTGTATGTGCATGTAGGTGCGTATGTGTGGGTGTATGTGTGCAAATGCAATAATGCGTGTATTTGTGTGTGTTTAGGTGTGTGCCCTTGGGTGTTTGGGTGTGTGTGTGCGTGTGTGTGTATGTGTGTTCAGGTGCATGTTTGTGTGTTTGATTTGTGGTCTATTAAGAAAATCCATGAAAATTAATTAGACAGGCAAATCTTATTCCTTTGTGCACAAAGCTAATTGACTCCAGATCAACAACATAGCTCTGACACGTTGTACACCCTCCCCTGCACAGTTGTTCTCCCATTCCTACCTCGGAGCCTGTTTCCATCCAAACGGCAGGCTTCTGCGCGCTGGGAGCTGCGCCATCACTGCATGATAAGAAACAGAGAGAAAGTGAGTGATACATACATTTATATGTAGAGAGAGAGAGAGAGAGAGAGAGAGAGAGAGAGAGAGAGAGAGAGAGAGAGAGAGAGAGAGAGAGAGAGAGAGAGAGAGAGAGAGAGAGTGTGAGAGAGAGAGAAAGTGAGAGAGAGAGAGAGAGAGAGAGAATGTGAGAACGGGAGCCTGAACAGCACCTCAGTAAAGAGCAGAGAGTCCTATATCGCTTTGTATGGGAGAGCGCACCAGCAATGAAGCGTTACAGGTTATAAGGCATAGTGCATGTCATGCAACCCTCCTGATCCCCATTTAATGAAGCGTTATAAGGCATAGTACATGTCATGCAACCCTCCTGACTCCCATTTAATGAAGCGTTATAAGGCATAGTACATGTCATGCAACCCTCCTGATCCCCATTTATTGAAGCGTTATAAGGCATAGTACATGTCATGCAACCCTCCTGATCCCCATTTGATGAAGCGTTATAAGGCATAGTACATGTCATGCAACCCTCCTGATCCCCATTTAATGAAGCGTTATAAGGCATAGTACATGTCATGCAAACCTCCTGATCCCCATTTATTGAAGCGTTATAAGGCATAGTACATGTCATGCAACCCTTCTGATCCCCATTGATCTTTTTCTGTTTCTTTTCGGTGGAGGAGTTTTACAGTACTCGGTACCAAAGTGGCTCCTTTTCCTTAATTTATGTGGGGAGTGGTTTTTACTGCCAGCATAGTTTTTTCCTCTTTTTCAGAGTTTGGTTATCATGCTCCTCGTATTGAGCATGTGTAGGGTTGGCCAAAACTGTATACCGGTATATGCACCGTATATGACCTTATATTTGGTGAATTCCCTGCCAAATATACCGTATATGCACCGTATATATATATATATATGGTTCTGGCCAACCCTAAGCATGTGTAGTTCGAATCAGTACACATTGTGAAGAAGACGTTAGGAATAAGGAAGGCAATAGGCTGCGTATAAAACAGTTACAGCTTTGAAATACACATTCGGTTTGTGAGTACCGTACTCTTCCTATAAAATCCTGCACAAATATCGTTTTTTGCCCTGCGGGGGGACTGCGGTTAGCATTAACCATCAATCAATACATGTTTTGACCCTGCTGGAATGTGCAGGATTGTTATAAATAAAGTTGTCACACGATAGTCCGTTGTCCCTCAATAAAGAGAAAGAACGGATAGAAACACACAAAGCTTACACGGCCGTGAAATTTCAACGAAGTCGCTGCAAGTCACGAGCAATGAAAGGTCCCCCCGGCCTCCTCCCGTCCCCCCCCCGCCCCCCTACCACCCCGGCAGCAGCAGCAGCAGCAGCAGCAGCAGCAGCAGCAGCAGCAGCAGCAGCAGCAGCAAGTGGAACGGGCTGAGCGACAGGCGCAGGAAGTAGCGATGAAGAGGCCTCCTAGCAGGGCAAAAAAACACCCTGGTTCTGGATGATCAAGCTGCAATGCTTGCGCATGCAGAGCAGATTAGAGCAGCCCAGCAGATGAGCGGGCGGGGCAGCTGGTGCGGCAAACAAGGTCACGCACCAAGGCTGCCCGCACCCAAGCCGCACTATCAGCATGCGCAAGCACAAGCACCCAGAATCAGCAGCAGCAGCAGCAGCAGCAGCAGCAGCAGTGAGAAGAGAGAGGACAGCGAGGAGAGCGCTAGTAGCAGTGATAGCGGTTAGATGAAGCAGAAGCAGATTTTTGGAGGGGAAGGGCAGCAGAGGCATAGGGCAGGAGAACAAAGAGCGTCAGGCTACCACATGCATATGGTGACTTCCCTTTCCCTATTGTGGTGTTCTCTTTCATACAAAGCTAATTGGTGCTGAACAGGGCTATAAGTCCTGCGGGATACAGCGGTAAGGGCAAAACATATCTATTTTTGGGAGCAGGAAAGTGCGATATTCAACAAAACTTTCTGAAATATGGGGTGCGGGATGAGTATGGTAAGGTACGGTACTTGAAGATATGCCACAGTTTGTGACTGTGGTCCTCTGAACCTCGTAAAGAGTAATGTAGGCTTGTGTAAGGAATGCTGTCTAGGCTTGTGTAAGGAATGCTGTCTACATCCATCTTCCCATTGCACTTCAATTTCAGGTCATGCATGGGCCAACAGCCTACGTCACCCTCGAAGTTCATACAGGCAGAGCAGTTGCTTGAGAAAAGACCACCCCCAAAGATCATACAGCCAGGGCAGTTGCTTGAGCATACACCACTCCCGGAGTTCATACAGCCAGAGCAGGTGCTTAAGCAAACACAGGGCATTAAGGGTAGCCAGAACTGGATCATGCTCTTGATTGATCGCCTCTCGTCCCAACCTTAACTTTTCCACCCATTACTCATTACTAGGGTGGGCCAGAACCACATATATACACTGCATATACGGTATTTTTGGCAGGGGAATCACCAGGCATACGGTCATATACGGTGCATATACACAATTCTGGCCAACCCTACCCGTTACCCACACCACCCTTCACCCATGTTGCACCTGCACATTTTGTACCCACACCACCCATTGTGGTACCCACACCACCTGTACATTTGGTGCCCACACCACCTGCACATTTTGCACCCACACCACCCATCACTCATCTCGCACCTGCACATTTTGTACCCACACCGCCCATTGTGGTACCCACACCACCTGTACATTTGGTACCCACACCACCTGCACATTTTGCACCCACACCTCTCATCACCCATCTCGCACCTGCACAATTTGTACCCATATCCGTGCTCCAATGCCGCCACTAAGTCGTAGTCGTCGGAGGCCAGCAGGCTAGAAGCGGTGGGTGCATTCACTCTCAGGGCTTGCATCAGGTGCACTTCCTCTGACTGTGTTGCAGAGTGTATCTTGATGATATCATATGTATCATATGCACGCAGGTATTAACTGTATACGTAGGAGTTATACGTACACGCAGGTATTATTTGTACATGTAGGCAGATAAGAGTACTATATTTATAATGTAGGTATACAATTTGTAAGCATGTAGGGTTGGTTAGAACCGTGTATACCTACATTGTATATGACCGTATGTTATGGTTATTTTCTTGGTAAAATAACACATGTGTGGTTCTGGTCGACCCGTTGGTAAATGATAAAACCAAATCATGAGGGGACTTTGCCAACTGAATGAGAGGAAAATTGATCCGCTGCTTTTCTTTTCCTACATCTTGAAGCCAAACAAACGTGAGTGAGAGCACCTGGTTCCTCTCATGTTTCCTTCACCACACCTGCTTATACAATAACTCGTGAAATGTTCACAAAAAAGTTACCTAGCAGCCACAGATAGGGTGCAGCGGTGACTCGCACGTGCACGTGCATTACTCCTGCATCCATCTAATCGTGCCCTGGCCTAATGCCCTGGCCTAGTGCCCTGGCCTAGTGCCCTTGCATGCACGTCCACTCTACCCCTCAGCACCTTCACCACATCTAAGGACAGGCAGAACACACTAGGCACACACTGGAGCACAAAGCACAAGCTCACCTGCATGACGTCTATCACCGCCTCAGCACTGTCTAGCACTACATAGCCCTCCGTGTTCCCACCACTCCCGCTGGGCAACACCTTTTGTTGCACATGACCCGTAGAGGTAGGGTCCGGCACAGACTCAGCTCCGCAAAAAGCTCCTGCAGATCTTGAATGCAGCACTCCTCCGCATCCACACTCCTGCTGCTGCTGCTGCTGCAGCTCCTCCTCCTCCCATCGCTGCGGTGAAGGCACCTCCCCTTCCACTCTCGCATTGGATGCAGCACTGCTTGAACCTTCTGCCTCATCTTGCAGGTCACCAGCCAATGTTGTTCCTGGCAAGAGACGTGCGCGCCCCCTGGAACTGCCCCTGCAGCCGCTGACGCTGCCTCCACCAGTGTGTGATGATCCATGCTCGGTGCCTTTGCAGCTGGTGCTGCGTAGCTGCTGTGCAGATCTGCTTGACAACAAGGGAGCTGCTACGTGGCTGTGTTGACGAGCCACAGCAAGAGCGCTTTCAGCAGCTATGGCTTCGACAACACGAATGCGCCTGTCGTCTGTGCATGTGCGTGTGTGTGTGTGTGTGTGTGTGTGTGTGTGTGTGTGTGTGTGTGTGTGTGTTCACGAGTGCGTCACAAATGCGCCTGTCGTCTGTGTGCGTGCGCGTGCGTGTGTGTATTTGCACAAGAGCGTATGTTCTCTCGTCAATGGCAAAAGACTAGGTAAAGTACAGCTTTTCACACCATGCGCAAGTGCACCATTTGTGTGTATCCATGGCAGGGGCGTAGATCTAGCGCACATTTTATTTGGCACAGCCGTGCAGGTGCAGCATTGTTGTGTAGCAAAGCAGGCTAGCAGTCGCACTTCTTGACTGAAGGCCTTTTTTTGTAAACCTTGTAAACTTTTTGACAAAGCACTGTGTGTGGCTGCGGCCTCCCCACTGAATTGCATGCATAATTCTTGAGCAGCCCGAAGCGACAGAAGAGATAACGTGATTCGGCCAAGTTTTTTTTGTCTACTAGAACAGAAAGCACTGTGCCCACATTCTCTTCAATTCGCCCGCACAGTTTTTGTCAGGGTCGTTCAGTTCGAGGTTCGGCCAAAAGTTCGGGTTCGCAAACTTTCACGCATTGCAACGAATTTGATTAGTGCCGTTCGGAGTTCGGTCAAAGTTCGACAAACTTTTAAGAGTTCTTCGAACTTTTGAGCATGTGTATGTCAAAATTGCAAGGGGCAGCAGCCCCCCCCAGTTCAGTCCCACTCTTTCCTTGCAGTAAAAGTCATTGATTTATATATAAGAATATATCTGTAATCTGTATCAGGCCAGGAAATTTCCATGGTCTTAGGGCCACATTTGTCACACATTTCTAAACTGCTAAGGATTTGTACAACGCGGCACTTGCACTTTACCTTAAGGTTCTCCTTTTTCCACTCTACAACGATGACATGGTCTCATTCTGGCCCCCTTTTTCCCCCTAAAATTATTAATAAACATACACAACTAGTTGGGAAGATTTGAAGGTGGGGGAGGAGCCTAAGGGCCTGTTTCCAAAAATTGCACATCGAACCCTTCAAACAGTTCGAGGGTTCTAGAACTTTCACAACTTTACCAAACCCTTGCTCCCAAAAAAACGAACTGAACAACCCCTGGATTTTGTAGTGTGCCTGCACAATTTCTTGATCTGCCTGCACAGGCCATGTAATTGCAATATCTTTGATGTAACTGAAGGCGTATAAAAACAAGTTATACCAAATTTCTGCAGACACATCAGCGCCCACGGCGACCAGCACCTTTAAAATACCAGACGCAGATAGCGAAAACCAATCCAATCATTTTTAGGAAACTACTTTACATAGTTGCAAACACCATACCGTGTGTCTGCGCCTCCAACCCTTACACAAGCACCACACCGTGTGTCTGTGCCTCCAACCCTATTGCCAACACCACACTGTGTGTCTGCGCCTCCAACCCTATTGCCAACACCATACTGTGTGTCTGCGCCTCCAACCCTATTGCCAACACCATACCGTGTGTCTGCGCCTCCAACCTTTACACAAGCACCACACCGTGTGTCTGCGCCTCCAACCCTATTGCCAACACCACACCATGTGTCTGCGCCTCCAACCCTATTGCCAACACCACACCGTGAGTCCGCGCCTCCAACCCTTACACAAGCACCACACCGTGTGTCTGCGCCTTCAACCCTTACACAAGCACCACACCGTGTGTCTGCGCCTCCAACCCTATTGCCAACAAACACCATACTGTGTGTCTGCGCCTCCAACCCTATTGTAAGCATCATACCGTGCGTCTGCGCCTCCGACCCTATTGTAAGCATCATACCGTGTGTCTGCGCCTTCAACCCTACGACCCCTCATCTTTTTTTAGGTGTCTGCGCCGTCGGTCAAACCCTACAATCCCTTTTCTTTTTTGAGGTGTCTGCGCCGTCAGTCAAACCCTACAACCCAACAACCCCTCATTTTTTTTTAAGAGTCTGCGCCATCAGTCAAACTCTACAATCCCTTATCTTTTTTTAGGTGTCTTTGCCGTCGAACCCTACAGCTCCTCTTCTTTCTTGAGGTGTCTGTGCCTTCAAGCATACGACCCTTCATCTTTTTATAGGAGTCTGCGCCGTCAGTCAAACCCTACAACCCAACAACCCCTCATCTTTTTTTAGGAGTCTGCGCCGTCAGTCAAACCCTACAACCCCTCATCTTTTTTGAGGTGCAGGAGCTGTACAGCACCCAGCACCTAAATCACCCCTTTTCCTAATGTGCCGTCAGGAATGGCGAAATAATTACCTGCAAGATCTCCCCCTCCCTTTCACGTCCCATAAAACAAAAACGCACCAGAGCTGTCTGCCAATGTCACGAGCAGCTGCAGCAGAGGAGATGCTGCCTGTGCCATCCTGACGACGGCCCTTGGAAGCACACGCTGTAACACGTTCCCCAAAGAGTGCACAGATGCGGCAAGTGCCCCAGTGGCTGGTGGGGGGGGCGACTGCAGCACTGTCCGCACACGGGAAAGGGCAGTGACGTGCTGACAAGGGGCGCCCTGTGTGTGAATGTGTGCGTATGTGATGCATGTGTTTGTGGGGTTTTTGAGGATGCACAAGTGTGCGTACGAGGACTGTTATGTAGGGTTGGCCAGAACCATTTATATACGATGTATATACGGTATTTTTAGCAGGGAAATCACCAGATATACGGTCATATACGGTGAATTTATACGGTTCTGGCCAACCCTTCTGTTATGTTTGTCCTTTTGTGTCTATATGTGTGTTTGTGTGTGCGTACTTGCACTGTGTTCATCATAGCGTGCCTATACATGTGCGTTCACCATAGCGTGCCTATACGTGTGCGTTCATCATAGCGTGCCTATACATGTACGTTCATCATAGCGTGCTTATACACATGTGTTCATCAAAGCATGCTTATATATGTGTGTTCATCATAGCGTGCCTATACTTGTGCATTCATCATAGCGTGCTTATACACATGTGCGTTCATCATAGCGTGCCTATACATGTGTGTCCATCATAGCGTGCTTATACACATGTGTTCATCATAGCGTGCCTATACATGTGTGTTCATCATAGCGTGCTTGTACACATGTGTTCATCATAGCGTGCTTATATACATGTGTTCATCATAGCGTGCCTATACATGTGCGTTCATCATAGCGTGCTTATATACATGTGTTCATCATAGCGTGCCTATACATGTGCGTTCATCATAGCGTGCTTATACATGTGTGTTCATCATAGCGTGCCTACGTGTGCGTTTGTGTTTGTGCGTGTATGCTGCGACACTTGTCTGTATGCATGCATTTAAATGCGAACTAATCATTACATATAACAGAGTGAATACATATAACAGAGTGAATACATAACAGAGTCAATACATATAAACAGAGTGAATACATATAACAGAGTGAATATATATAACAGAGTGAATACATACAACAGAGTGAATACATATAACAGAGTGAATACATATAACAGAGTGAATACATATAATAGAGTGAACGTGTGCCCTGTTGGAAAGCGAAGGTGCCCTGTTGGAAAGCTAAGGTGTGTCTATGCCAGGTCTTGCACGCTGCTGGTAATATGAGTAGGGTTGGCCACAACTGTATATGCACACCATCTTTGACTGTATGTATGATGATTTCCCTGCCAATAAAACCGTGTATGTATGATGATTTCCCTGCCAATAAAACCGTGTATACACCGTGTATACAAATGTGCGTATGGTTTTGGCCAACTCTGGAAATGAGCACACAGTGGACAGTGGACAAAAGTTCATTTCAGCGAGCAATATGAGCAGTGACACCTACAATACTGGATATCACTGCCCTGCGAAATGATTTGTGTCAGCCAATTGAGCAGTGTGAGCAGTGACACCTACAATACTGGATATCACTGGCCTGCGAAATAATTTGTGTCAGCCAATTG
>Ga0307968_1003183_pt1 | contig 13647 bp, 11 predicted proteins | sample OrgLakmetagen650_FD_201834 | JGI IMG/M metagenome (GOLD analysis project Ga0307968, IMG submission 201834) | Saline water microbial communities from Organic Lake, Antarctica - #650 | ecosystem: Environmental > Aquatic > Non-marine Saline and Alkaline > Saline | place: Antarctica: Organic Lake... | reverse complement strand
TGCAAGCCCAGGGTACCCCCCAAAATAGCAAAAATACGTTTGCGTATTATACGCGTATGTCGTATTAATAGCGTATTAATCCGTATGGGACGTCTCAAAAGTCCGTATGACCCATCCCTGCTTTTAAGCGACATCAGCAAATGCTGGAAGCAGGAACAAGAACGCAAAGTCTTACGTAAAAGGCATCTTGCAATCAAACCAAACGCAGAGCTCACACTCACCAGGTTGTTGGACAGCTTGATGGCAAAATCGTACATAGAGGCTTCTTCCGCGGCCACCACTGCCGCCCGCACTGCGCCTTCGGCCTGTTAAATTTTTGCAACAACAACGTGACTGTTTGAGTTCTTGTTCAGTGAAAACACGTCTTGAGTTTGACAAGTGTTTAGCACGTGAGTTTGAGTTAGCACTTGAGTTTGAGTTAGCACGTGAGTTTGAGTTAGCACGTGAGTTTGAGTTAGCACGTGAGTTTGAGCACGTGTTTGGCAACAGTTGGCAGTTTGCACTGAGTTGGCAGTTAGCACTGAGCTTTGTCAAGTGTGGGTTTGTTCTGAATTTGAGCACACGTCTGAGGGTTTGTGACAGTTTGCGCTGGGCTTTGTTATACGCTTGTCCCATGTTTGAATTTACTGACACGTCGCCAGCAGCAGTGCAGAATGACACACAACCTTGCAGAGTACCACACGTAGCTACGCGGGGCATGAACATGCATGCAAACGTACGCAGAGCTATGTAGACAAACATGTATTTATGTTTGCGTATCATGACCTACAAGCATGAGCTGTGCAATCTGAAGCGTGAGCTGTGGAATGTATGGCACCTTCTAATCATAGAGGATCAGAACAGATTTGGCGGACAAGATTGAAAGTGTGACCTGCCTACACATACTTCTTTTTTTCCCCTGCCACAAGGAGGCAAAAATAACCCGAATAAGACACAAGGGGGCGCTGCGCAAAATCTGTACTTACCTCGTCAGGGTGGAAAGTGAGGACGCTTCCAGCTGTTGTCAGCTGTTCAAGAAGTACATCCCTGCCTTCCACCCTGACAAGTATATAACCAAGATGGGCCAGCCAGCAAATGAGTGACCCACACACCAATCCCTTCACTCGCCCCTAAAAAACACACGCAAATGCACGCACACGGACTCACACTACACTAACTCTGACACACAATACAACACATACACCTCCGGCACTCTGTGTGTGAGAGAGTGTGTGTACTGTGTGTCAAAGTGCCAGACAGTGGCATCTCATTCTTGCACACACGAACACACACGCACACACACATACTCTCACACGCACACACAATCACACACATACTCTCTCACATACACATACTCACTCACACACACACACACCTCTGGCACTCGTTGTAGCGAAAAAAACATGTCAGCAAGAGCGGCGTTCGCTTCTGCCACAAGCTTTGGCCGAGCTTGGATTCCTTGTAAGCTAGTGACAGCCTGCTGCACCAGCCCCAATGCCACAGGCCTCTTTGGGGGAGCGCTCCAGGCCTACGCAACAACGAACAAAGATGGTAGCACTCAAAATTGTGCTGGCAAGCTTGTCCTGGCATGCTGCACCAGCCCCAATGCCACAGGCCTCTTTGGAGGAGCGCTCCAGGCCTACGCAACAACGAACAAAGATGGTGGCACTCAAAATTGTGCTGGCAAGCTTGTCCTGGCCTGCTGCACCAGCCCCAATGCCACAGGCCTCTTTGGGGGAGCGCTCCAGGCCTACGCAACAACGAATGAAGGTGGTAGCCCTCAAAAATGTGCTTGGTGAGCTTGTCCTGGCCTGCTGCACCAGCCCCAATGCCACAGGCCTGTTTGGGGGAGCGCTCCAGGCCTACGCAACAACGAATGAAGATGGTAGCCCTCAAAAATGTGCTGGCGAGCTTGTCCTGGCCTGCTGTACCAGCCCCAATGCCACAGGCCTGTGTGGGGGAGCAATCCAGGCCTGTGCAGCAGTGAAAGGAGACACACACACACATACACACACAGTTTGATCGGTCAGTCATAGCCTGTTGTACCAGCCCCCTGCCACAGGCCTGTGTGGGGGAGTACTCCAGGCCTGTGCAGCAGTGAAAGGAACCACACACACACACACACACGCACACACACTGTTTGATCGGTCAGTCATAGCCTGCTGTACCAGCTCCCTGCCACGGGCCTCTTTGGGGGAGTACTCCAGGCCTGTGCAGCAGTGAAAGGAACTTTTAGCAGCATTTGTTCAGCTAGTCTCAGCCGCTCATACCTGCATACCCAACAGCAGCTTCCGCTCAGATTCCTCCTCTTCTGCCGTCAAGGGCACGGCATCTTCGGGGGCAGGCACCGCGCCCCCTGCATCAAACATGGGAGGGTGCATAAAGAGTGTGTGTGTTGTATGTATGTTTGCACGTACGTGTTCTAAGCTTACGTGCAAATGAAGGGGTCTGCGTCCGTGCACAGGTTTGCTTATGTGTGTGCATACACAATCGCGTGCATCTGTGAACATGTATCTTGCATGTGTGCGTGCATGCACGTGTGCATGTTTCAGTGCATCAATATGTGAACCCACGCACACCTGTGTGTGCCCACATCAGCGTGTGAGGGGCATGATAGTGGCCGCAGGTGCGCATGCTATACATAGGGTTGGCCAGAACCGTATATACACACCGTATATGACTGTATGTATGAAATTTCCCTGCCAAAAATACCGTATGTACACCGTATATATAGGGTTGGCCAGAACCGTATATACACACCGTATATGACCGTATGTAAATTTCCCTGCGAAAAATACCGTATATACACTGATTATACCTATAAAAGTATGGTCCTGGCCAACCCTAGTTATACATGCATCAATATGTGAGAGCAAGCACACCTATTTCCCGCCCCAAAGTGTGGGGTGCATACAAGTGGCCGTGCATGCGCCTGCTTGTGTGCGCACTCCCACCCACCTGTGCTAGCAGCAGGCATTGTGTGGATAGAGCCAAATGCGCGCAGGGGGCGTGCAGCAGCAGCAGTGCCTTCCGAGGTGCCGTTGCTGCTGCTGGTACCCTCTTCTCCTGCTCCCCCGTTTTGTTGGGTGGAGGAGCTGGTTTCGTCTGCTGCCCCCCCATTCTGACGCTGTGTGTGTGGCTCTGCTGCAGCTGCTGCTGCTGCTGCTGCTGTAGCTGTCGAGGAGGGGTCCTGTGCCTGTGCCTGTACACGTGTGCGTGTGCGTGTCTATGTATGTGTGAGTGTGTGTGTGTGGCTGTGTGTGAGCGCATGTGTGAGCATGTGAGTGTGTGTGTGTGTGTGTGTGTGCGTGTCTGTGTGTGTGTGTGTGTGTGTGTGTGTGTGTGTGTGTGTGTGTGTGTGTGTGTGTGTGTGTGTGTGTTGGGGGCGGGTGAGGGGAGTGGTGTGCGAGTTGCTCATTTGCTGGTCACAGGAGTGATAGTCATGATGAGGGGTGACCAGGCATATGTAGGGCTGGCCAGGGCCACTGGCCAGGGCCACCCATTCAAGTAGATCATTAACTTAAAACATTGACCTATACACGAAGCGTGACTCTGTTCATACAAAAAGAGATTTGAGCAGAAGGCTCGTGGTTTGCTGCACACACACACACACTCACACACACAGATGGTGCACATGCGACACCAAAAGGACGACACACAGTGTGACTGTAATGTTGCGGGAGGTGCTTTGAGTAGGGGGCTATAGTGACTTGATTGGTGCTGTGATTCCTGGTGTACTAAGCAAAGTGTGCCTTTCAGGTTACGGGAGGTGCTTTGAAAGGAGCTGAGAGTGAAAGCTTAGATACTACAGGATGCCAGTACGAGTAGGCTCTGTTGTAGGGTTGGCCAGAACTGTATATATGCACCGTATATGACCGTATATTTGGTGATTTCCCTGCCATAATAACCGTTTATACACCGTATATATATATATGTGGTTCTGGCCAACCCTACTCTGTTGTCATGCAGAAATGCGAGGGTCATTCATCCATCCAGACATCCGGCATGCAAGGATCACAAATCAGTAGAGTCGACAAAACTGTACATATGCGGTACAGTGTTTTGAGCAGAACACTTTCCATATGTAGGGTCGGCCAGAACCGTATATATACGGTGTACATACGGTATTTTTGGCAGGGGAATCACCAGATACGGTCATATACGGTGTATTTACGGTTCTGACCAACCCTATCCATATGTATACAGACCTGTACAGCGTTTGCATATACGGTTCTGGCCAACCCTAGATGCTACATCAGACACCCCAATCCATTCAGGACGCCTATACTAGTGGGTCCTGTTGCCATGCAGGCATGTGAGGAGCTACAACATATTGTGTGTGTGTGTGTGCGCTTGTGTGCGTGTGTGCGTATGTGCGTGTGTGCTGTAACACACAGAGTTACTGAGCAAGGGAGAACCTTGGGTTGCATGCAGGCATCTCAAATCAAGACCGTGTGCTTGTTTGGAGATCAACAGCTGCCCGCCTTTCTACTGTACATAACTACCACCTTCTAGTGTACATTTGTGTTCATAATATGGCTGGCCAGAACCGTATGAATACACCGTATATTTGGTTATTTCCCTGCCAAAAATACCGCATATACACCGTATGTATACAGTTCTGGCCAACCCTACAAATAGCAAATGCGCATATTGGGTCCAGAAGTTTGCACTTTGGATGCTTGGGTGCTAACCTTCCATGTACAGACGTGCCCCCTCCTCTGAAAGCGCCTCCAAAAAATACACACACGCAGTGCGCAGGCGCGAAAGTCCGACTCACCTCGCTCTTTGCCTGGTTACGACCGTTTTGCTGCGGCTGCATTGCTACACATACACACACACACACACGCACACACACATGCACACACACAGACGTGCAAAGTCTGACTCACCTCGCTCTCTGCCTGGTTACGACCGTTTTGCTGCGGCTGTGCAACTGCTGCTGCTGCCTGCTCCTCTTGCTCACGCTTTTCCTTGGCGGCTACCTCTGCTGCTGCTTTTGCTGCCTGCTCCTCTTGCTCATGCACTTGCTTGGCAGCAGCCTCTGCTGCTGCTTTTGCTGCTGCTGTCTGCTCTTCTTGCTCACGCTTTTCCTTGGCGGCTGCTTCTGCTGCTGCTTTTGCTGCTGCTGCCTGCTCCTCTTGCTCACGCTTTTGCTTGGCGGCTGCCTCTGCTGCTGCTTTTGCTGCTGCCTGCTCGTCTTGCTCGCGCTTTTGCTTGGCGGCTGCCTCTGCTGCTGCTTTTGCTGCTGCTGCCTGCTCTTCTTGCTCACGCTTTTCTTTGGCGGCTGCCTCGGCTGCTGCTTTTGATGCTGCCTGCTCGTCTTGCTCACGCTTTTGCTTGGCGGCTGCCTCTGCTGCTGCTTTTGCTGCTGCCTGCTCGTCTTGCTCGCGCTTTTGCTTGGCGGCTGCCTCTGCTGCTGCTTTTGCTGCTGCCTGCTCGTCTTGCTCGCGCTTTTGCTTGGCGGCTGCCTCTGCTGCTGCTTTTGCTGCTGCCTGCTCGTCTTGCTCACGCTTTTGCTTGGCGGCTGCCTCTGCTGTCGCTTTTGCTGCTGCCTGCTCTTCTTGCTCACGCTTTTCCTTGGCGGCTGCCTCTGCTGCAGCTTTTGATGCTGCCTGCTCGTCTTGCTCACGCTTTTGCTTGGCGGCCGCCTCTGCTGCTGCTTTTGCTGCTGCTGCCTGCTCTTCTTGCTCATGCTTTTCTTTGGCAGCTGCCTCGGCTGCTGCTTTTGCTGCAGCTGCCTGCTCGTCTTGCTCACGCTTTTGCTTGGCGGCTACCTCTGCTGCTGCTTCCTGAGCTGCTCTGGCCCTCTGCTCTTCAGCTGCTTGGGCATCTGCTGCAGCTGCAGCTTCACGCGCTGCAGAGGCAGCCTTCTCCTGTGTGTGTGTAAGTGTGTGTGTGTGTGAGTGTGTGTGAGTGCGGTATGTGTGTGTGAGTGTGTGTGTATGTGTGTGTGTGTGGTGTGTGTGTGCTGCTCTGGCGTCAGCTGCCATTTACTCCTCTGCTGCTTTCTTCGTACCGCCTCGTCTGCAGCTGCTTTCACCTGCAACACAGGACAGGGGGCTATAATGTACGTTGATTGAATAATATGTGATACACATAGGGGTGGCCAGAACCGTATATATACAACGCATATGACCCTACATTTGGTGATTTCCCTGCCAAAAATTCTGTGCATACACCGTATATATAAGGCTCTGGCCAACCCTAGATATACACGCGCATACAGGTAGTGATTAATGATATCCTTCTGCCGCCCTCACCTGCGCAACAGATACAGGAGGCGCAACATACAGATACAGGAGGCGCAACATACAGATACAGGACGTGCAACAGATACAGGAGGCGTAACATACAGATACAGGACGTGCAACAGATACAGGAGGCGCAACATACAGATACAGGCTTGGTTCTGAGGTGCAATGAAGGCAACGGGAAAAGTAATTGAGGCGTGCAACTTGATTATTCCTTATTCCTCATTTCTTACATCCTACTCACATATTAAAGAGCCTACCGCCTCCCTGAGGCACATGTGCAGAATGACACACAAGAGAGCCTTCGGCCCTGAGTGCTATCTATCAGAAACAGGCCCTTACTTTAAAGGTACCACTCCTTTCCAGCATCGTAAAACGCTCTTATAAGGATCTGGTGTGAGGCCAAACCTGCACCTCTCTCAATCCCCACTCACTGCCAATTTATTTGCCCTTACTCAGGAGGGTGTCTTTTTAATTGTTTTGGACGACACGTCTACTTTTTGGGGTGGACACCCCTGAGGGACCACCCACCCCCCAAACCCCCCTTCCAGTGCCCCCACCAGACAAATAAGGGTACCATTCTGCTCCTTTTGGAATTCTGCATCCATCTGCATACTCATCAATACCTGAAACTATAATGCCGCAGAGTTATGGTTAAAAAACTGAGATACGGACGCCCATGCACACGTGACCTACCAGGCACCCATAACTGGCTTGCACAGTCCCACATTGCTTCTAATTCTTCAGAATTCCACTATATCATGCTGCCACAATCCTGTAAGTTTGGGGTTAATTGCTGCTTCATTGGCTCGACTCACCCCGCGGCCTGTACTCGAGCGTGTGTACCTTCGGATTTTTGACATATCCACAGACCCCCCCTTTTACCCAATTTACTCAAAAAGGGTGCCAATCGACTGGGCTTGAGCTGAGGATTCCGATGATATGTTCAAAATTCCATGGGAGTGGCCCAGAAAAAACTGGAGCCCCCCCCCAAAAAAACTATAACCACATCGGGGGACCACCCCACCCCACCCTCCTCCCGGATTCAACTCATACATATACCAATCAATAGCTCTCGACGCCAGGATTCCGAATATACAAAATTTAATTGATTTGACACTTGTCATTCAAAAGTTATGCTTCCTACACCCTCCTGCCTTACTTTAAAGGTCACGCTCCTTTCCAGCATCGTTAAACGCTCTCATCGGGAGCTGGTGTGAGGCCAAGCCTGCACCACCCTCGATCCCCACTCATTCCCTTACATCCTTCACTGGTGAAGATTATTACGGCACTCAATGCATAAATGGCACCCTTTCCTAAGCCAATGCGGGGAGTGCTGTTCACTGTCTGCGTTGTTTTTCGTTCCCGCTGCTCATGCATGAATGGCACCTTTTCCTAGCCAACGCGGGGAGTGCTTTTCACTGTCTGCGTTACGGCACTCAACGCATGGATGGCACCTTTTCCTTAGCCAATGCGGGGAGAGCTGTTCACTGTCTGCGTTGTTTTTCGTTCCCGCTGCTCATGCATAAATGGCACCTTTTCCTTAGCCAATGCGGGAAGTGCTTTTTACTCTGTGTTACGGCACGCAAATGCATGAATGGCACCCTTTCCTAAGCCAATGCGGGGAGTGCTTTTCACTGTCTGCGTTACGGCACTCAACGCATGGATGGCACCTTTTCCTTAGCAAATGCGGTGAGTGCTGTTCACTGTCTGCGTTGTTTTTCGTTCCCGTTGCTCATGCATAAATGGCACCTTTTCATCAGCCAATGCGGGGAATGCTTTTCACTGTCTGCGTTACGGCACTCAACGCATGGATGGCACCTTTTCATCAGCCAATGCGGGGAGAGCTGTTCACTGTCTGCGTTGTTTTCCGTTCCCGCTGCTCATGCATAAATTGCACCTTTTCATCAGCCAATGCGGGGAATGCTTTTTACTGTCTGCGTTACGGCACGCAAATGCATGGATGGCACCTTTTCATCAGCCGATGCGGGGACTGCTTTTCACTGTCTGTTGCTTTTGTTCCCGCCTCTCAGGCTCTTCCAGCTACTTCCAGCTCCATATAGTCCTCTTGTTCAGAAGGCGGCTTTGACGCTCGCACCCTCACCCCCAAATCATAAATACTGAGGCAACCCCAACTCACCGCGGCCACCCTCTCTTCCGCCATTCGAGCTTCGGCAGCCACCTTCTGCTCGGCAACCTTCACAGCCTTCTCGTTCTCCTCTGCCGTCCTCGCTGCTGCTGCTGCAGCGGCAGCTGCCTGCTGCTGCTCCGCTGCCTTATCTGCTGCTGCCTTGGCGTCTGAGACACTCTTGACTTCTTGGGCGTCTACGTGTGTGCGTGTGTGTGTGTAGGTGTGTGTTTCTCTCTTGAGCAGCCCTTGCGGCTGCCGCTCTGGCCTCGTTTGCTTTTTGTACCGCTTTGGCATCTACATGTGTGTGTAAACACTTAAGCACGTGCATGTGTGCATAATTGAGAGCGCGTCTCTATAATTGTGTGCTACACTGTGAGCATATACAGCGTGCATGTGCGCTTTTTTTAACATCATCTGCACGCTCACGCAGATGAATAGACGACACTGTGTGCGTGTGTGCTTTGTTAATACATCATCTGCACTCTCACACAGATGAATGGACGACACTGTCTACATGTTTGCTTTGGTGCACCACCTGCGCGCCCACGCAGATGAATGGACCACACTGTGTGCATGTTGCTGTAGTGCACTATCTGCGCGCTCAAGAGGATATAGTGGACGCACCAGATGCAGCTCGAGCCTGTGCGATCCTGGCCTCTTCCTCCTTTGCCGCTGCTGCTGCAGCCGCCGCACTCTGTTTCTGCTGCAACTCGGCGGCATCTGCTGCTGCTGCTGCTGCTGCTGCTGTTGCCGCTGCCTGGGCCTGTTCTTGCTCCTGCTGCGTCTTGGCTGCTGCTGCTGCTGCTGCCGCTGCCTGGGCTTTTTCTAGCTCCTGCTGCTCCTTTGCCCTCTGTTCTCTCATCTGCTGCTCTGCCGCCCCCTGCTTTTAAATTGCAAGTACAGCATCAAATCAGTGCTGACAGATATAGCTGTTGCCTCTTGCAACACTGGAACATACGTGATTAGAGGACATCACCCACCCAATAAAACATTTTTTCTCGAAAGGACACGTAAGCACATAAGCATACATGCACACGCAGGAGAACACACACACCTGCTTCTGAAGGAGCAAAACTTATTGGAGAGCACACACGCGCACACGCGGGCATGCACAAAACCACACATCTGCTCCTGAGCAAAGCTTCTTGGAGAGTACACAGAAGCGCACAAAGGCAATCACACACACACACACACACACACACATAAGCACACACGTGCATGCAGGCAATCACGAACACACACCTGCTCCTGCAGCTGCTGCTCCCGAGCGGCAGCAGCGTTCTGCACCTGCTGTTCGATGCGTGTCCTCTCCCTGCCTGTACGTGCACATGGGCGTCATTGAACAGGCACAGCGTCAGACGCTTGCAGAAAAGAGCTAGTGAAGCCTCGCTTCTCAAGTTGTGTGTTTGGGTATGGTATAACTTGAGTGGGGTGGACCCGGTATTCTGACCAAGATTGCTTCACACTTGGAATAAGAGTGGATACGTAGTTGCAGAGGCATTGGATTTGAAAATTGAGAGGCATTGAATGTGAGCATTGCAGAGGCAAACGTAGTTGCAGAGGCATTGGATTTGAACATTGAGAGGCATTGAATTTGAGCATTGCAGAGGCATACGTAGTTGCAGAGGCATTGAATTTCTGCATCGAGAGCCTACAGAAGATGCTCCTTCCTGACAGTTGTGAAATGGGGCCGGTTTTGTGCTCCCAATGTAAGTAGAATATAGAGAGTGCCGCCAAGGACCCTGAAGTAGTGAGCACGGCAGGTATTACGGCAGAAGGTGTCGTACACAGCAAGAAGTGCAAAGGAAAGGTGGTAATGAGCGGGAGGCAAAGGACTTGAAAGTGAGCAAGCTACCAGGACCTGGTCCGAAGCAACAGATTGGTCGAAACCGTTTATCAAGGTACGCGGAGTATGACCGCACATTTGAAGAGATTCCTGCCAGAATCAATGTACAAAAACCATACAGTATGGTTCTGGCCAAACCAATTTATATGGGCAGCTTTTGAAACACGCACACACACATAAACATACACACACAACTTACTGGCAGCATCCAGGCGTGCTTGAACATCAGCTGCGTCAGCCTTGGCAGCCGCAGCAGCAGCAGCTTCACTAGTACCTAATTTAGAATGCAGCGTGGGGGGAAGGAAGCAAAGCATGAAGGAAAAGAGCAGCTGTGGACGTTAACCACTATTGCCAATATTTGTCTGGATCTGTAATTATCAGTATCTGTCAAATTAGTCGCGATGTGCGCAACGGAGAATTTGTCATCGCACGTGAAAAGCATGCACATACCTGTGCACAAGCATGCTTGCGTGCTTGCATGCATAAGCATGCAAACAAGCATGCTTGCGTACTGTGCACAAGCGTGCTTGCGTGCGTACGTGATTGTATGTATGTGCGTATGGTGGTGGGTGTATGTGTGTGTGCGTGTGCATGTGCGTGCGTGTGCAGGTGCGTGCGTGTGTATGTGTGTGTATGTGTGTGTGCGTGTGTGTGTGCGTGTGTGTGTGTGTGTGTGTGTGTGTGTGTGTGTGTGTGTGTGTGTGTGTGTGTGCGCACGAGCGCACGTCAACTTGCATGTCTTGTCACCTGCTTGCGCCTCAGGTGCTTGCTGCTGTTGAGGAGCCTGACTGAAGCGGGATGTGCTGCGTGACATTGCCCTTGCAGCACTTTGCTGCTTTGCACTTTTGGAGCGAGGCAGTGCACTGCGGTTTGCACTCTGCTGATGTTGCTGAGGGGTTTTCTTGCTGCTGCTGCTGCTGCTGCCATCCTTCTTTTTCCCTTTGGACTTGAGCACGAACGCGATGGCCGAAGCACCGAAAAGTAGCACTCCACCGAGCACGCTGGGGACTAGCACTGCTGCGGCAGGCCTGCCTGTGGAGGAGGATCTGGATGGCTGCTGATGTTTGGAAGTTGAGACCTCCTGCCTCTTATGTATTGCCGCTGATTCAGATGGCAATGTGGGTGAAGGCGGAGACGGGAACATGTCCACATCTGCCACCTCCGACAAGGAGCCAGCAGGTGGTGGATCGACTGCAGACTTATCGCTTCCTTCCATTTTGTTTTATCGTTTTATTACAGCAATACATTCCGGGATAGGTCAAATGTCCCGTTTTCTGCAAAGCGAAAGCATTCTAATCCCTTTAATAAATTATCCAAAACTCTTCAAACTGCTACAGATACCGAGCATGCATCAGGATCTGTCTGTCGCAATTTCGAAACAGGTACAAACCTCTCCTTATATTGCGAATTATTTGAGTTCCTGCGTTACTGGCGGCGTAGAGGCGGTTTTACATCAGATATCGAAAAATAAAAACAAAGAAGAAGTTGCGGACAGGTAGAAAATAAAGTACAATATGCGATTAATGTCTGGTAATAAGCCGCAGTCAAAGTTCTGACTGCTGAAAACTATGAAGGGGTTTTCTTTCTCAGTGCTCTCTCATTTTAACTGCACATTCTTGCACACACACATGTGACAGACAAAACAAGCTCTCTTTAATCACTCAGGCACACAGACGACGAGCGGAAATAAGTTGCTGACAGGTCCAGGTCACCACTGCATGCTCACTTGTTGATCCAAATCTGCGTGGTCTTAGACCTGCAGAAACAGAGCAAGTATGCAAGTATGTTAAAACCCTTGGTTTTTTCACTATACATTCCGAAACCGAGGGCACAGCTTCCTCCGCACTGGTGCAATTACCTCACAATTCATGATTGTGTACAAGGTCATACACCAAAATAGCTACCTCTTTTGCGCTCTCACACAAGGGTTTGAGCTAATCAAAAACTTGCCATTTTTCGCAATGGCACTTTTTTAACTAAACAACCTTGCATACATGAACTTGGCGAATGTAGCGCCCCTTCCTTGATTGCATGAAAAAGAGTCACAGTTGAAATACAATGCAGTACAAGCAAAGCATCGGTCCATGTTGGTAGAGGAGCAAATGATGCGCGAAAAGAATCAATTGTCCACCAGTGCTGATGGGCTTGAGCGATGCGGGGATAGCAATTCACATGCCTGCCAGGCCAGGTAATTAGGAGTCTGCTGAGTGCTGAATATAACACTCAAATTGCAGGTCTTGGAGTAAGCAAGCGATATTACTAAAATCACTCTTGCTTTTCATCTGTGTTTACTTAAGTTTCTCTCCACCTTTTCATATTCCTTGGTCCTCACGACTTCTCAGTTCAAATTTTTTGCTTTTGTTCTTCTTCTGGTCCGGGCAGTTTTGAGTACCTATCCCACCTCCTTGCACACAATGACAAACAGGCAATCCAAGAACATAAATGGTGGCATACATGCACACACACTATACACACACAATGCACACACACCTGTAGATCTTCTTCTGCAGCTGCAGCAGGCCGTACATGAGGCCCTCTGCCGTGGGGGGGCAGCCGGGAACGTAGATGTCCACAGGCACGATGCGATCACAGCCTCGTACCACTGAGTAGGAGTAGTGGTAGTAGCCGCCCCCGTTGGCACAGCTGCCCATTGACACAACCCACTTAGGCTCTGGCATCTGGTCGTACACTTTCCGCAGTGCAGGCGCCATCTTGTTGGTCAGGGTGCCCGCCACGATCATGACGTCAGACTGGCGGGGGGAGGGCCGGAAGATGATGCCAAAACGGTCCAGGTCATATCTGTGCAAATGTGTGTATGCAAGTGTGTATGTACGTATACGTGTGTGTTGTGTGTAACGAGCCTGTCCTTGAGATGGGGATAGATGATCGCAATTATTAGTCCTCTGCGAGGAATGCTGCGTCTATGTGTGCTTGTCCATGTTTTAGGTGCCTCTGTAAACCTATAATGCATGCACAATTAGTGTGCACACCAGGGAAGTACAACCCGTCCGGGGCCCGGAAAAAATAACAAAATTTTGGGCTGCCCCGGAGGGGTAGCCCAAAGCTGGTCCGGGTACCCCGGAAATTTGCAGGGACGACGGCCCCTCAGATTCCGGGGTACCCGGTAAAATTATAAATGTAGTTCCGGGTGATTTGCAGTGAATTTTGGAAATGACAGTGAGAATGACACTGTGAGAATGGGAAGAAGAGGGAAAGGTCAGCCAGCAAGGGGAGAGGGAGCCATCCCAAGCAAGAGGCTCCCCTACCTGACCAGGCCTCCCTACGAGTGCTGGGCTTGAGTGCTTGCATCTTGTGGCAGCATGCAAGCACCAAACTGACTAGATGAAAATCTCTCCAGATGGAAGTCCTCTGCTCCCCCTCCCTCTGCTCCCCCCCCTCCCCGTGCCCCAGGCCTTGATGAGGCCTCAACTAGCAGC
>Ga0307968_1003180_pt1 | contig 13657 bp, 15 predicted proteins | sample OrgLakmetagen650_FD_201834 | JGI IMG/M metagenome (GOLD analysis project Ga0307968, IMG submission 201834) | Saline water microbial communities from Organic Lake, Antarctica - #650 | ecosystem: Environmental > Aquatic > Non-marine Saline and Alkaline > Saline | place: Antarctica: Organic Lake... | reverse complement strand
ATGTTATTTCCCATACAAAGCCACTACTTTACTGAAGTCCTCCTGAACACAACATGAATATTAAAAGGATACTATATACTTGTATGTCTTTGCACGTCTCCGCCCCTAGATGCTATTTTTATACAAAACCATTACTGAGTCCTCCCTCACGGGAAATGCAACCGCATGCTTGCCATCGAGCATGCGAGCAAACTCAAGTCGCATGGACAAGCCAAATTTTGAACATGAAGAGATCAATTTTGATGCCGTAGACCGCTGTGCATTTTTTATATCGACTTACAAAAAGACAAATGTAAAGTGTAATTTTTAAGAGTTTGAGCAGTTTGCAGAAGCAGCAGTTCTGTTACGTTTGCATCGTGAGATGGCGGTGGATTATTTACAAGTAATCATCACAATTGCTAAGAAACTAGGCCCTCACAACTGCTCAGGAGAAAAGGAAATAAGGCAGGAAACCAAACTCAAGCTAAGAAGGAAAAGCAGTAGGGTGGACCAAGTAAATAGAAAGATAGAGAAACTTGAGAGGAACACAGATAATAAGCAAAAGTAATGAGTGATATCACTTTGCTTCACTTCAAGAACTGGGGTTCAGCTTTACACACTGAACTCGGCAGTTTTTTTCGTATGCATTTAGGTCAGAACTCAAACAAACAATGCTTCACTGTTGCTTCATGCAATCAAGCCTAAGCACCCCACTCACATGTCAATGCTGGCGTTGGCAAGGACAGTGGGCTCAAAAAAGGTGCCGTTTGTGAGGGGAAAGGCCAGATCTGCGCGTTTTCCACCAACAAGCACCTGAACAGCAAACACGTATGTAAGAAATCTTGAGCGTGACACCACTTGAGTAAAGGTACCCTGCCAAAAGGTATTCATACGCACGAGTGATTATGCTGCCCCCTTTGCAATATGACAAGCATGAGCCTTTTTGGCAGTTCAGTGTGAAGAAAAAACCTACTTACAGCCCTATGCATGAGTAGTTACGCTACCCCCTATGCCATATGACGAGCATGGGTAATTTTAAATGCAACAGGTTGGCCATTTGAATTGAAAAAGGACAAAAATCAATACAGTCCATCCACACCCACTTTCATACCAAGCGCGTGCACACACCCACACACATCCAAACATGTATGCAATTACATATGCACACACTATCATATAGAAACATAGAAACATGCATGCACATACACGCATCCATGATGACGCAACTGCACTTTTTCGTGCATACATGAACACACACGCTCACACACTCACACACAAACACACACACATACACACACTCGCATGCACATACCCATACACACACCTGCGCCCCCTTGCGCACAGCATCCTGGACATGAGCCTCCACTTTGTCCACACCTGCAGCAGTGATTAAAGGGCCTGTGGTGGTGTCCGGGCTGAGGCCATCCCCCAGCCTCAGCTTTTGCACTCTTGACGTCACCATCTCTGCGTAGTGGGGCATTGCATGTGTGTTTTGGTGTTGATTGTGTGTGCGTGCTTGTGTGTGTGTGTGTGTGTGTGTGTGTGTGTGTGTGCGCATGCGCATGTGCTAACATGCACCTTTGCAGTGTCATCTCAGCAGTCAAAGAGTGAGGCCATGTCTCATCCTCTGCTTCTAATCTCTCGACATCACCGTCTCTGCATCAGATGAAAGATGCTTGCTTGTGCATGTGACTGTGTCATTTAATGTCGCCTACACACGTATAATGCCTCTCTGCATCAAAGTCTTCTACCTTAATTGTGTGGAGGGCTTATGCTGTTTGCGTGTCTTCCCATTTGTTCCATACGTGCACGTGCAGCTTGTCAAAATTTCCGCCGAAACTATTTTGTACTTCCAGGCATAAAGGGGCAGAGAATTTGCAGCAGTTTATTAAACTGACTTACAATGGGGTTTATCAAACACTTTGCTAAATCGATACCGCACATGCAAAAACAATGATCGATCAAACACTTTGCTAAATCGACACCGCACATGCAAAAACATCACTGCTGTTTTTGCATGTTCTAACATGTGGATCATGAAAACAACAGTGATGTGGATCATGAAAACAACAGTGATGTGGATCATGGAAACAACAGTGATGTGGATCATGAAAACAACAGTGATGTGGAACATGAAAACAACAGTGATGTGGATCATGAAAACAACAGTGATGTGGATCATGAAAACAACAGCGATGTGGAGCATGAAAACAACAGTGATGTGGAACATGAAAAAAGCAGTAATGTTTTTGCAGCTGGAGGTCCCAGACATGAACGTCTTGCATACAATATCCACGGCTTTGTTTCTAAGTCGAAGAAGCCCACACCGCTTAAGCAACTTCATTGTGGTTTCTTAGTTCACAAGCACACACCAGCAACACACACAGGTGTGTCAAACAATAAGCATTGTCAAACCCAAAACTGAATCTAGGGCACTCACACACCTGCCAGCTTGTCATGTACATCTTCATGCACAAACACGCGGTCGGCACAAACACACACAAACACACACCTGCCAGCTTGTCATGTACATCTTCATGCACAAACACACACACACACACACACACCTGCCAGCTTGTCATGTACATCTTCATGCACAAACACGCGGTTGGCACCACACGCACCTGCCAGCTTGTCATGTACATCTTCATGCACAAACACGCGGTTGGCACAAACACACACGCACCTGCCAGCTTGTCATGTACATCTTCATGCACAAACACGCGGTTGGCACACACACACGTTTGGCCGGCGTTGCGCAGGGCTGAAGCAACGATGCCTGCACGTGAGCGTGTATTAAATGCATGTCACAAACACACACGCACGTTTGGTCGGCGTTACGCAGGGCTGAGCAACAATGCCTGCACGTGAGCGTGTATTAAATGCATTAGTCACAAACACACACACACACGTTTGGTCGGCGTTACGCAGGGCTGAAGAAATGATGCCTGCACGTGAGCGTGTACCAAATGCAAAAGTCACAAACACACGCACGTCTAGCCGGCGTCACGCAAATGCAAAAGTCTGTTACATGCAAAAGTCTGTTACAGTCGCCACACCGTCTATTACAATCGCTACACCAGGCACCTGTTACACCGTCTGTTACATTCGCCACACTGTCTGTTACAATCGCCACACCGTCTGTTGCAATCGCCACACCAGGCACCTGTTACACCGTCTGTTACAATCGCCACACTGTCTGTTACAATCGCCACACCAGGCTGACTTGGATGGTAGGGTAGACAAAACGAAGCCGGTAAAGGAAGGTAATCGTGGAAACACAAAAGGCAGGGACACATCACATGCCCAACTATGCAATTGCGTTCATGATCTCACTCTCTCTCTCTCTCTCTCTCTCTCTCTCTCTATATATATATAAATATCTCACACACACATACACATACACAAGCACGCAACTACGCAGGTGCGCTCATTAACTCATTTTTCCACACGCAAATACACACGCACACACACACATGCATGCATGCCCACCTGCGGAAGCCAGCTCTAAGTCTGCATCGTCAAATACAATTATCGGCGCATTGCCTCCCAGTTCCAAGGACAGCCTCTGCAGCAGTGTGGTGGGACACTTCATTTAGTTTCGTGTCAATGAGTGTGTGTACTAATTGTGATGCAGATCGTGAGGTAGAGCGTGCTTTGTGTGTTCGTATGCACTATGTTTTTTTGTACATGGGAAGCAAGGGTCCCAGACAAAAGGCAGCAAATGTCTTGTTTGGTGAAAAGATAGGCTTACAATGATTAGGCAGTTATGTAAGACATCAAACATTTGTACCTTTGAAGGCAAGTTCAAGTAAGTGAATCCACGAGGAAGTTATACCAGGCCAACAACTTTACACCTCTGCACACACACACCCTTACTGGGCCCCAACACACCCTAAGTTAAAGTTCAGGAAATCCACAAGAATATCTAGCCCAAAACTTAACATCTCTGCGCACGTAATTACCAGGTGCCATCAAACCTTGAGTTCAAGCTAAGTAAATTCACCCGAATATCTGGCCAACAACGTCATCTCTCTGCAAACATAATTACTAAATGCCAACACACCTTAGATTAAAGCTAAGTAAATCCACAAGAATATCTAGCCCATAACTCAACATCTCTGCGCACGTATTTACCAGGTGCCATTAAACCTTGAGTTCAAGCTAAGTGAATCCACCCAAATATCTGGCCAACAATTTCACATCTCTGCATACATAATTACCAAATGCCAACACACCTTGACAGTGCCTAAACGCTGTTGATCCCGGTGCCAGTTCCTTTGACAATCTGGCAATGAAGGGTACCCTCTCTCTATTGTGAAGGGAAAAAGACCTCATTATACTGCTCACACTGCTCAATTAGCACACACACACACACGCACACACACACACACACACACCTTGACGGTGCCTGATGCAGTTGCAGCTAGGGCCTTCCCTACAGATGTTGAGCCTGTGAAGCCAATTTTGCGTACATCCTTGTTACTTGCCAGCTCGTGGCCTGCAAGTGTGCAAACAAGATTATGGTGTGCAAGATTAGGGATAAAACATAGGAATAGAAACAATGAAATAGATGACACATCTACATCACTTGCCAGCTCATGGCCTGCAAGTGTGAAACAGAAGTATGGTGTGCAAGATTAGGGATAATAAATAGGAATAGAAACAATGAAATAGATGACACAACTACATCACTTGCCAGCTCATGGCCTGCAAGTGTGCAAACACGATTATGGTGTGCAAGATTAGGGATAATAAATAGGAATAGAAACAATGAAATAGATGACACATCTACATCACTTGCCAGCTCATGGCCTGCAAGTGTGAAACAGAAGTATGGTGTGCAAGATTAGGGATCGAAAATAGGAACAAAAAAAAAATGTAGAATAAAAAAAGTATAGATAATAGATAACACATCTATAGTACTTTTCACCTGATGGCCTGCATGAGTCCGAGAAAGGAATTACACAGAAGCAGTAGGGGAGGAACACACCTGAATAGACCTTGGTGCAAGCATAAGTGCATTGGAGCACATTCACAAAGATGTTTTGCAAGGGCAACAACCAAGCGCTCCTCTGCACGCGTATACAGATCTATTTGAATTGTGTGTATTTGTCCACTAGTGTGGTAGACATCCCATTTGAGTATTAGGGGCAATAACTGTGATTTTTTGTTATAATTGCTTTGCATGAAGGGCGCAGCAAAGGACGGAGATGCAAGCACACACACACGCATACACACACACACACACACACTCAAGCTTATGCACAGAGCGGCACTTTAAGACTCCTGATTTAGGTAAGTGTAAAAGGTAAATAAGATTACGTATGGACATGCCTTATTTCAAGCGCTGCATGCTGCCCGTCTTCTACACCGTAGAAACTCTTGACGAGAGTGTGAGGCCAACCTGCAATCCTTCTGCTCCCCATCGTTTCCCCATCATTCTTGTGGTGGAGGATGTTACAAGCAACACCCAGTGACACTTTTTTTTTATCCCTGCTTTATGTGGGGAGTGCTTTTTACCGTCTGCGTAGTTTCCGGCTTTGTGTTAGGCTACGATGTGTTTTTCGGCATTGTTCATCTCTGTTGCTCTAAAGTGCCCTTCTTTGTAAACAATGCACGCACCGCTCACCTATGGCAGGGGCATCGCCAAAAACTACCTGCAAGACAGGCAGGGCAGCGATCGAAGAGTATGGATTGTGCAAGTAAGCGAAAAAGATCAAGTAAGTGAGTAAGGACATAGAGCTGGCCATAATTGTTTATATGACCGTATACTTGGTGATTTCCCTGCCGAAGATACCGTATATACACCGTATATATATGGTTCTGGCCAACCCTACGGTGTACATACGGTATTTTTGGCAGGGAAATCAAGAAATGTACGGTCATATACGGTGTATATATAAGGTTCTGGCCAACCCTACAAATATGCTGCGGAGTGGCACATCACTGAGAGTGCGTTCAGGGGCTCAAGACACATCACTGAGAGTGCGTTCAGGGGCTCGCATCATTGAGAGTGCGTTCAGGGGCTCTAGACACATCACTGAGAGTGCGTTCAGGGGCTCGCATCATTGAGAGTGCGTTCAGGGGCTCAAGACACATCACTGAGAGTGCGTTCAGGGGCTCACATCATTGAGAGTGCGTTCAGGGGCTCAAGACACTCAGGGGCTCAAGACACATCACTGAGAGTGCGTTCAGGGGCTCACATCATTGAGAGTGCGTTCAGGGGCTCAAGACACATCACTGAGAGTGCGTTCAGGGGCTCACATCATTGAGAGTGCGTTCAGGGGCTCACATCACTGAGAGTGCGTTCAGGGGCTCACATCATTGAGAGTGCGTTCAGGGGCTCACATCATTGAGAGTGCGTTCAGGGGCTCAAGGCACTCAGGGGCTCAAGACACATCACTGAGAGTGCGTTCAAGGGCTCAAGCCAAAGACACAATCTGCTTGCATGTCAATTCAGTACGTTGCTGTGTCCAAACGTGCTAGCTGTGAGCACAAAGCATCGTGTATATATATACACATATGGTGTATACACGGTATACATGGTGTATTTATGGTATATGGTATACATATGGTGTGATTCATATTCTTGGCAGGGAATGTGATTCTTATTCTTGGCAGGGAATGTGATTCATATTTTTGGCAGGGAAATCACACAATATACGGTCATATACGGTGTATATCCATGGTCCTGACCAACCCTATTCGCTATCAGTGGTGATGCACCGCTGTATGCACGCAGCCGCAGCCGCATGATCTTGGACACATCGCCATGAGGACTTGCCTGGTCACTGTCTTTCCTAATCTACGCTCAGAAGCATTTCCTACTCTACGCTTAAAAGCACAGATGAGCCAAAACTCCTGTTGAGCATCTGTAAAACCTGCCTGCTGTCTCTGCTGCTTTACACTCACAAGCACAAATGAGCCAAGATTCCTAATGAGCCCCTGGAAAACCTGCCCGCTGTCTCTGCTGCTATTCACTCACAAGCACAAATGAGCCAAGATTCCTAATGAGCCTCTGGAAAACTGCCCGCTCAGCTGTCCCTGCTGCTCTAAATTCACAAGCACAAATTAGCTAGACACCCCAATCGAGCATCTGGAAAACCTGCCCGATCAGCTGTCCCTGCTGCTCTACACTCACAAGCACAAATGAGCCAAGACTCCCATTGAGCGTCCCATCAGGAAAACCTGCCCGCTCGGCTATACCTATACCTGCTAGACTAAGTTATCATTGAGCACATATTAGCCTAGAATCAAATTCAGCATCCAATCTGGAAGGTCTGCCCGCTGACCTGTTTTTTCTACTCTACGCTCACAAAGCACAAATCAGCTCCCACAACTAAGCGCTTAAGACTCCCATTGAGCATCCTATCAGAAAAGTATGCCCGCTCGGCTGTACCTACTAAACTAAGTTAATATTGAGCACATAATAGACAAGACTCACATTAAGAACCCCATCTGGCAGGCCTGCCCGCTCGGCTAGCTCTGCTAGGGCCACAGCGGAAAGTGGTGTAAGCTCTGCTGGTTTGATGACGACCTGAGAAAGATGTAACAGAGCGGGACGCTTGAAAGTCAGCAATGTGCTCAGCGGGCCTTGATTGGGCCACAACCAAAAGTGGGTATGCTCTGCTGGCTTGATGACAATCTGGGAGTGATGTCAAAGAGAGAGGGAGACATGAAATTCAGATGTATGCTCGGCTAGCTCTGCTAGGGCCACGACCAATAGTGGTGTAACCTCTGCAGGCTTGATGACGAACTGAGAATGATGTGATAGAGAGGGACGCTTGAAAGCCAGCTATAAAGTTTACACTGCGTTAACCTTGAAAGTCAGCTAAGTGCTCAGCGGGCCTTGATAAAGCCACAACCAAAAGCGGTTGAGCTCTGCAGGCTTGATGACGAACTGAGAATGATGTAATAGAGAGGAACGCTTGAAAGCCAGCTACAAAGTTTACACTGCGCAAACTTTGAAAGTCAGCAAAGTGCTCAGCGGGCCTTATTTGGGCCACAAGCAAAAGCGGTTGAGCTCTGCAGGCAAACTGGCGCTGCAGGGACAACTAGGGTACGAGCAGGAGATTTTGTTTTTTGGCTACGTGCTCAGTTGGGTTTGTTAGTGCAGCCAACTGTAGAGGCAGAGGTCTCAGCAGGCCTGAAAACAAATATAGTAATATGCTGACAATCAATTTACTCCGAAGGAATGAATGCGTCTACTCTTTGTCATTGCTAGCGTTTTCCATTTTCTTTCGCACCCACTTCCTGAAGTAAGAGGTTACATAGAACATGGCACTACGAAGGCATGCCTCCTTATCATTAGGATTCATGACCAGCAAATGTAGGATCTCACACAGCGAGATAGTGAGATGCTACAAGCACAGTGCATCCTTTGCGCAGCCAACAGCCAGGGCATTAGCACTCGGCGTAAACAAAATCACGTGCAGCCAACGTACACCAGTCTGCCTCATACTAACGTACACAAGTACATAAATTACTTAAAAGAGGTCCAAAGTGAGGCAGAACGTGCATCCAGCCAGCATCTGAAAGATCAAGAGCATTCTGACTAGGATAAATTCAGACAAGCCTTGCATCCAGCCAGCATCGGAAAGATCAAGAGCATTCTAATTAGGTTAATTCAGACACGCCGTGCAGCCAGGGCCCAGGGCAGGAGTGCTAAGCATAACATAGATTTCAACACGCTATGCAGCCCAGCGTACACCGGTACAGTAAACAAAATGCTTATCCAAAATCGAATTCCGAAACGGCACACGCAGGCAGAAGGAGTCAGAGCATCTTGCAAACAAAAGTCAACGTATGTGTGCACCCAGCGCTGTCAATGCAGGACACAATTTGCTTACAGAGTTCTGAAGCAAAGCAGGACACGCAGGCAGAAGGAGTCAGAGCATCTTGCAAACAAAGTTCAACAATGTGTTGAATAAACTTATGTTTGCAGCCAGCACTGTCAATGCAGGACACATTTTGCTTAGAGAGTTCTGAAGCGAAACAGGACACGCAGGCAGGCAGGAGTCTGCGCATTTTACGAACAAAGCTGAGTGCGGAATGAAACAGGACACACACCGTGCAGCCAGCACTGTTAACACAGGACGCAAATTGCTTGAGAGAAGTCAGCATTGAAACAGAACTCACACCGTGCAGCCAGCAGCCAGGGCAGGAGCAACCTTGCAAACAGATTCAAACGTGAACGAATCAGAACACACCGTGCAGCCAGCAGCCAGGGCAGGAGCAACCTTGCAAACAGATTCAAACGTGGAATGAAACGAACCCACACCGTGCAGCCAGCAGCCAGGGCAGGAGCAACCTTGCAAACAGATCCAAACGTGGAATGAAACGAACCCACACCGTGCAGCCAGCAGCCAGGGCAGGAGCAACCTTGCGCGTGATCATGGAAAGCGGAAAATTCCATGGAGTGATGGCCCCTACCACCCCCACCTGCGAATGTAGATTATTTGTGATTAAATAAAGGCTTGAAATTGTAAGGAATGTGAGGAAGCTCAGAATAATAGCGTGCTTTCCTCTGAGCTATAAGTCGGCCAAGACCGTGCTCATCCTCCTATAACGGTGCATTTAATTGACAGTGCATTTGTTTGAGATTTTCTTGCCAACAGGTTCGCGCACAAACACCCCCATATGTCTCGTGTGTGTGCGTGTGTGTGTGTGTGTGTGTGTGTGTGTGTGTGTGTGTGTGTGTATGTGTGTGTGTGTTTGTGTGTATGTGTGCGTGTGTGCGTGTGTGTGTGCGTATGTATGTGCGTGCGTGCGTGCGTGTCTTTGTGTGTGTTGTGTGTGTGTGTGTGTGTGTGTGTGTGTGTGTGTGTGCGTGCGTGCAGCTTAAAACCTTCAGGCACCATCCTTAGACCCGTGTACCTAAGCACTGTGTACATTCATGGTTCTGACCAACCTTATGCATGAAGCAAGTAGCATGTACCAACAGCACACAGCTTGTAAGTGTGGCATTTTGTGGTCCCCCCCGCTGAGGTACTATCCATACTTATCAGCAGTACACCAGTGTTTCTAAAACCCTTAAAAATTTAGCAATTTGTTTAACTCATGCGCATGCTTTTTGCATACTGCAAACTCTGACAGCCAAAGCTTTTGGTTTTACCCAAAAATTTAGTTTAGTTTAGAGCGTGTCAATCCCGTTGCAATATAGGTCTTTAGTTTAAATTTGAGTTCAGTTTAGTCTTGAGTTCAGTTGTGGTATAATTGTATAATTTTAGTCTTGAGTTCAGTTGTGGTATAATTGTATAATTTAGAAAGTGTCAATCCCGTTGCAACATAAGTCTCACGTGCTCATTCAAGTCCTCCTATGTACCCCTTTTTCCTTAGTCTACTTGGGGAGCGGTTTTCAATGCTTTCATAATGTTCTTTTTCCCATCACACTCGCATGTCACACAAATTTGCCCACCAGCTGCTTGATCGTGATCATGCGTCGATCCCGCCTTGTGCTTTCAAAGTGTTTCTTACTTTTTCCCCATCACACTCGCATGTCGTCACACAAGTTTGCGCACCGGCTGCTTGATCGTGATCATGCGTCGATCCCGCCCTGTGCTTTCAAAGTGTTTCTTTCTTTTTTCTTTTTTCCATCACACTGGCTAGCATGTCGTCACACAAGTTTGCGCACCGGCTGCTTGATCGTGATCATGCGTCGATCCCGCCCTGTGCTTTCAAAGTGTTTCTTTCTTTTTCTCCATCACACTCGCATGTCGTCACACAAGTTTGCCACCGGCTGCTTGATCGTGATCATGCGTCGATCCCGCCCTGTGCTTTCAAAGTGTATCTTTCTTTTTCCCCATCACACTCGCATGTCGTCACACAAGTTTGCCACCGGCTGCTTGATCGTGATCATGCGTCGATCCCGCCCTGTGCTTTCAAAGTGTATCTTTCTTTTTCCCCATCACACTCGCATGTCGTCACACAAGTTTGCCACCGGCTGCTTGATCGTGATCATGCGTCGATCCCGCCCTTTGCTTTCAAAGTGTTTCTTTCTTTTTCCCCATCACACTCGCATGTCGTCACACAAATTTGCCACCGGCTGCTTGATCGTGATCATGCGTCGATCTCGCCCTTTGCTTTCAGAGTGTTTCTTTTTCCCCATCACACTCGCACATAGTCACACAAGATAACGCACCGGCTGCTTGATCGTGATCATGCGTCGATCCGGCCCTGAGCTCTGTAGCACGTCTCCCTCCACCCGTCTGCACTCCTCAGCCATCCACTCGACGCTCGCCGCACCCGAGGCAATCTGTGTTGTGCATGTGTGCGCGTGTTTTTTTGTGCACTTCTGCAAATTGTGTGTGTTTGCGTGGTGTGTGTGTGTGCGCGCGTGTGGTGCATGTGTACGTGTGTGTATGTGGTGTGTGTACACAAAAGTGTGTGTGTGTTGTGTGTGTTTGGCACATGCGCGCCTGTCAACATGTAATTCAGTGCACGTACAATCAAGTCACCAAGTAAATGGAAAGGCACACGCAATATCACCTCAGCCCGAGACTCTGCCAGTGGCTTGCCACACTCGCTCGTCATGATTGTCGCTAGGTCATCAGAGTGGCCTAGGATTTCAGCGTGCCATCTGGGGATAGGGTACAAGATTGAAGATGCAAGGATGGAACATGATTTATAGATAGATGGAATACAGAACATGATGTATAGATAGATGGAATACGGAACATGATTTAAAGATGGATGGCATACGGAACATGATTAAAAATTGAAGGATGGGATAGAGGATGGAGTTTCAGGGTGAGGGAGGTGATAAGCACGTGGAAGTGGCCATTTCGTTATCGGAACGTTGGCTTTACATGGTCTGTCTGTCTTGTCTAGAAGTAAAAACGAGATCAGGGAGAGGCTACGGCACGCATGCTTATACCTTGATTCCCTCGTTTCCTGCCACATGACGGTGCCAGCCATCATAGTGTACTGTGTCATCAACTCTTGCTTCATAAGCCATCGTACTGTACTGTATCATCAACTCTTGCTTCACAAGCCATCGTACTGTACTGTATCATCAACTCTTGCTATCATAAGCCATCATACTGTAATGTATCAATTATCATCAACTCTTGCTTCACAAGCCATCATACTGTACTGTATCAATGTATCATCATTCTTCACAAGCCATCATACTGTAATGTATCATTAACTCTTGCTTCACAAGCACAAACAAAAAATGCAAATTGTTACAAGCGCACTTGCTGGTTGCTATCCTGTAATAGCACATACGTGCATCATAGATCATAGAATCTTCTTGTTGGCTAGTGATTAGGGCTAGCCCTAACCGTATATACCCCAAACATGAGTATACGTTTCATGAAACCCCTGTAAAAATACTACATTTCCACCATACATATTATCATATGATACATATGGTTCTGGCCAACCCTACTTGTGAACAATGGGTGCGTACCTTTTCAAAATCGTGCTCCGTTCCTTTGCTGTGTGCCTGCGCCATTCTGGAAACACGGATTCTGCTGCTGCAATGGCTGCACGTGTTTCGTTGACCTTCATCATTGGCATGGTTGCTAGAACTGCACCAGTGGCTGGATTGAAGACCTGTAAGGACACAAGGGTTCTTCCCATTCATTGCCTCCTGATGAGCATTGGCAGCAATGCGGGGAAAGGCGCCTTTGGTATGGACAAACTTAGCAGCATGGACCATCTGGATATTTGCATGTACTTTTGAAAGAGAGGATAGGATGGTTACGCACAGCATGCCGTGAGTTTGAAAAATTATCATGCTGTGAATGTGCCTAGACAGTTTGATAGCTGTCAGTAACGTTAAATTGGGAAACAAAAGTATAACGAGGCTTTGAAACTCCCTTGTGAGAAAAGGACAGCAAGCTCAAAGAAAACATACTGGATCCTATTTACTTCCTCAGTAAGGCAACTGCTGTGTTGCATTCGAAGCTTGCCTTGTGCTCTTTCATTCATACCTGGAACGTGTCATTTTGGGTGCTGCCACGTGTCCAGTCCCCGCCAATCAAGCCGGAGGTGTGCAGCAGTGCCTTGTCCTTTATCCGGCTAAGCAAATCCTCTGACAACGAGTCTGTATGTGTGTGTGTGCATACGTGTGTGTGTGTGTGTGTGTGTGTGTGTGTGCGTGTGCATGTATGTGTATGTGCGTGTATGTGTGTGTATGTGTGTGTGCATGTGCATGTATGTATGTGTGCGTGTATGTGTGGGCGCGTGTATGTGTATGTGTGTACGTTTGTGTGTAAGTGTGTGTGTAAGCGTGTGTAAGCGTGTGTAAGTGTGTGTGTGTGTGTAAGTGTGTGTAAGTGTGTGTGTGAGTGTGTGTGAGTGTGTGTGTGTGAGTGTGTGTGTGAGTGTACGTGAGTGTACGTGCGTGTGCGTGTGCGTGTGTGTGCGAGTGCGTGTGCGTGTGCGTGTGCGTGTGCGTGTGCGTGTGTGTGTGTGTGTGTAAGTGTGTGTGTGTGTGAGTGTGTGTGTGAGTGTGTGTGTGTAAGTGTGTGTGTGAGTGTGTGTGTGAGTGTGTGTGTGAGTGTGTGTGTGAGTGTACGTGAGTTACGTGCGTGTGCGTGTGCGTGTGCGTGTGCGTGTGCGTGCGCGCGTGTGTGTGTGTGTGTGTGTGTGTGTGTGTGTGTGTGTGTGTGTGTGTGTGTGTGTGTGTGTGTGTGTGTGTGTGAGTGTGTGTGAGTGTGTGTGTGTG
>Ga0307968_1003178_pt1 | contig 13658 bp, 10 predicted proteins | sample OrgLakmetagen650_FD_201834 | JGI IMG/M metagenome (GOLD analysis project Ga0307968, IMG submission 201834) | Saline water microbial communities from Organic Lake, Antarctica - #650 | ecosystem: Environmental > Aquatic > Non-marine Saline and Alkaline > Saline | place: Antarctica: Organic Lake... | reverse complement strand
TGTATGTATGTATGTATGTATGTATGTATGTATGTATGTATGTATGTATGTATGTATGTATGTATGTATGTATGTATGTATGTATGTATGTTTGTATGTTTGTATGTTTGTATGTTTGTATGTTTGTATGTTTGTATGTATGTTTGTATGTATGTATGTATGTATGTATGTATGTATGTTTGTATGTTTGTATGTATGTATGTATGTATGTATGTATGTATGTATGTATGTATGCATGTATGCATGTATGCATGTATGCATGTATGCATGTATGCATGTATGCATGCATGCATGTTTGCATGTTTGCATGTATGCATGTATGCATGTATGTACGTATGTTGTATGTTTGTATGTACGTATGTTGTATGTTTGTATGTACGTATGTTTTTATGTATGTACGTGTGTACGTATGTACGTGTGTACGTATGTACGTGTGTACGTGTGTACGTGTGTACGTATGTACGTGTGTACGTATGTACGTGTGTACGTGTGTACGTGTGTACGTATGTACGTGTGTACGTATGTACGTGTGTACATGTGTACGTGTGTACGTGTGTACGTATGTACGTGCGTACGTGTGTACGTGTGTACGTATGTACGTATGTACGTAAGTATGTATGTATGTGTGTGTGAATGCTAAAATGTACCTTTTAGTTGTTAAGATGTTTGTGAGCATTGCTCCTCATTACCTGGATAACAACATGTAATGCAAGCAGTATACGTACAAGCGCACACGCACATACACACGCATACACAGGCACACATACATTATACACGTGCACACACAGGTGTGGCACAACCTGGGCATGAGCAGGGCCCAAAGGCGCTACGCATCAGTGGTGCAGTGGATTGCATTTTGGCTCATGACAGCCTTCTTCTTCATTCCTGTGGGGGCAGTGCAGGTCAGTAGAAGGATGAGGGTGGGTGGGTGGGTGAAGGAGTGTGTGTGTGTGGGTGGGTGGCCTCAAATGGCAATGCAACTAATACTTGGTTGCTGATACTGATGGAAGAGTACTGCCGAGTTATTGTGGTGGAGTTGTTTGTATGTACGTTGGGTGAGGGAGGGTGGATCATGCTACACTCTGGTGGATATATTACGTTGACCCCTTCTCTGCTCGAAATTAAATTTGTCAAAAAAAAAAAGGTCTTATTTGATAGATTTAACACGTAATGGGCCAAAGCCGTTAAGATCTGCATCTTGTCCCTTCACTGTGGGAAGATGTTTGACGTGCTTTATTTTATTGGCGTTGGGTTGGGGTGGTTCAGTCAACGGAGTGAGGGTGTATTGCTCTGTCTATCTAAATCTCTAAGTATCTGTGCTTGACAAACATGAGCCGGTGCCAAACTTTGCTGGCTGCAGTCGTTGGGTTCTAATGGTGGATGATACGCTGACCACTCTGTCCAAAAAAAGCACACAAGTCTTGTCATTGTAGCCCCTCCTGGTCACGCATTATCACTGTCATTACAATGTCAAATGCACGCAGGGCCTGATCGATGCAGCCAAGCATCCCCCCGACAGCAATCCTGGCTTGAAAGCCTTCCTGAACAACGTGGTTATCCAGAAGCTTCTGGAGGCGGTGGTGCCAGGTGTGTACGTGTGTGTGTGTGTGCACGCGTGCACGCACGCATGTATGCGTATGCGTGTGTGCGTGCTAGTGGTGCTGCCTGCATCTTTGTTTTGCCACTGTGCGCTTATGCTACAGGCTCATCATTTTATACGCACCCTTGCGCAAGAGTCCCTAGGGGCTGACAGAGGCCAACAATGGGTGTGCTTTTCAAATGACCCTTACGGCATGTGTCCAGTGGCCAGCACTTTCCTAGCTCAGCATAGTTGTGTTCCACTAACTTATGTTGGATGGAGGATGCCAAAGCTGAGCTTAAAAGCTGCCAGTTGCGGGACACATCTTATCCGCCGCGGTGTGAACCTTACTGTTCAATGCACCCATGCGCTGTCAGAACTGTAGAGAAAAGACCCAGTGGCTGGCATCAAAACTCCACCCCTTTCAAGAAATCAGCAAAAAGGGGGTGCTAACCTGGGTCGCAGAATTGACCCACCCCAAACCTAATTTTAACATCCAGGGTTGTTTTTTGAAATACAGCTAACACACTGGCAGCATCCTGGTGGTTGAGTTTTTATTGGACTGTGGTGGCTCAATATGTGTACATTCTCTGCCCAGAATATGGGCAATATTCACACTCGTCCAGGCCAGCAGGTCCTCCATTTTGGCCAAAACCTTAACTTGGAGCTTGCCAGTAAGATTGCACATATGCTAAAATTGCTGTGGCATGTACCCTATCTTACTTAGTTCCCATTGACCCAGATTTATTTTTGGGAGTGTTTGTGGAGTACAAATGCACAACTAGATCGTTGCAAAAAAAATGGAGTGAAAAGACCTAGGTGTTCAAGCATGGAATTTCAGCCAATTCCCCTTTGTGGAGAAGGGCCAATAATGGCCATTGTTTGACTCCTCGCAAACAAGGATTTATACATCCACGATGGTTTGAGATAGCATTAGGGTTACGTCGACTTTTGGGGGGGGGGGGATGCTCTCATATTGGCTTTCTGAAGCTATCCCTGCCAAAAATTAGCCCAAGGTGCATCTTCATCATCACAGGTCTGGCCCTCAAGATCTTCCTGTGGCTGGTCCCCCTCATCCTTGCCAGCATGATGAAGAAGGCAGGGGCAGTGAGCATGGCCCAAGTGGACCTGGGGGTCATCACGCGCTTCTTCCTGTTCCAGCTCATCATCGTGTTCTTTGGCAGTGTGCTGGCAGGCAGCTTCTTCTCGCAAATTACGCAGTGAGTTTTTCTCCCAAGCCGCACATCAAATTTTTTTTCTTGCAAGCAATACAGCAAAAGTGTAAATGAAGGGGTTTGTCACCGAGCGGCGTCTTGCAGTTGGGTTTTAGGCAATGATGTTGGGCTCCTTCCACCCATACACTCTCGACCATCATGTAAAAAATATCTGCAACTAATTCTTCACCTAGTCCTTTCGGCCTTCTTACCCTCACACACAAGCAGAACAGAACATAGTTTTGGATACGGGGTCACTTGTTTTCTTTGCGCTTTGTGCTTTTCCTTGTAACTTGCCTCGCATTTTTCCAACAACGCTTTGGTTGGGTATTGGCTTCAGCGTGCTGCACAGCTGTCCAGATACATGCTGCGCTTTCAAGCACTTTTCCTTCTCTCACACACATACACACACACTCACACGAACACACAGATGGATCAACCACCCCGAGTCTGTCATCTCTCTATTAGGCACGGCCATTCCTCAAACCACTACCTTCTTCATCACCTACCTATGGGTCAACACGGGCTGGGAGCCCATCAGCTTCTGGCGCATCTCAGACCTGCTCATCTTCTTCTTCCTGAGCATGCTTGCTCGCAGCCCTAAGGTGTGAGTCCTTGCATGAGTTTTCGTATTGTGGGACGACGCAGGCTGAGATGCTGCCAGCTTGTACTGCATTTGACCTGCTTTCCTTTTCCTTTTTGAGCATGCTGGCGTGAAGCCTTAAGGTGCGTTACCTGCCAGAGGGGGGGGGGCTGAGGCTCAAAAAGTGATGTTTTTTACATGCTACCCGCAAATCCTTTTTAATTAGCAGGCTTCAATTCACGCGTCTAAATGTTATCTCCAGAGCACTGTTGCCAGAATCCCGCAAGTTACAATCAACATGCCTGGTAAGCTGATAAGCCATGGCACTATTTGCTGCCAACAGATCAGGTCCTCTGCAACATTTCGTAAAGCATTTGGTTTATCTGAGTCCTAGTAATTGAAGATCTTTGCAAATAATAAAGTAAAAGACCAAGTGGTCGGCAAGATAAGTAGGGTTGTTGGCCCAAACCGTACATGGGATCTCCAAATACTGTATATATGCCATGACCGTATATGCGCCGTATTTCCCTCTATACGGTGTGTAGAGGGCAGGGATGTGCCATACGGTCATTTGGGACGTTCCATACGGTAAAGTACGTGTTGATACGAAAAATACGTATAATACGATCGTATTTCAAAGCAATTTTAAAAGTACCAAATTTTGACCCAAAATGGACCCGATTCGCCCCAAAATCACCCAAAACGTTTCCAATTCTTCTTTAACATGTTAAAAGATATAAATATATCACATTGTATCACTGAAAGCTTGTTGAAAGGCCGTTTTTGGGGTGGAATTTGCCCATAAAGGCCAAAATTGGCAAATTTTGCGACCGTACAATACGGCCCGATTTGTTCAATACGGTAAAGTACGCGTTAAATACGGTACAGTGTAATATACGAATACGCCGTATGACACATCCCTGGTAGAGGGAAATGACCGTATACGCCGTATAGAGGGAGTCACTCGAAATAAATTAATGGGGGTCATTATGCAGCTCTTGAAGATTTGAGCATGCATGACTCGATAGTTATGCCCAAAAAATGAAAGGTTGGGGAGCTACGCCTGCTTTAACCAACAAAATGGCCTTTTCAGTGCAAAAAACTTAGACTACCATAACCACCAGAAAATTTATTTATATAATGCAAATATATGAGAGAAAGAGCTCAGTAAGAAGAGGTGTGAGAAAAATACTTTGACCAAAAAGAGCAAGAGGGACTACTTCTTCTGGGAATTATCCCGAGTTTGGAGTGTACCGTCTGCAAATATGGTTCATACACGGTCAGCCAAAAACCGCATACGGTCACACGAATACGGATACGGTCGGAAATTTCCGAATACGGGACCGTTTATACGGCGTATCAAAATAACCCGTTTCATATGTACGGTTTGGGCCAGCCCTAGAAAGAAGCCATTTCCCATGACAAAGAGCACCCATCTAAGGCATGGGTGTCCTACATAGACGTTTAGTCCTGTCAATCTGTACACAGAGCGACTTACGTGGTAATGAGCACACTCTGGTAGCTTGTGAGCTCAGTTCAAAGCTGTAGTGAGTCCAATTTGATGAATTGGCGTGTGAGAAATTAGTTGCCCTCGGAATGTCAAAAAAGAGTGTTTTTGGGCACTTGCTCAGTCCACCCCCCTGGTTATTTGCGTGGTAAATTTGTATCAAGGTGATCTGTGTGTAGTGAGTTTATGTGTCAGGCTATTCAAATGTGAGGCCACATAAGAAGTGAGAAACTCGTTGCTCCACTGCTGCCTATCCCGAAAACAAGCGTCGTAATTATACTTAGGCCCCTTGCAGTCTGAACATTTGATTGTTGTTTTAATTCTTTACCTCGTCCGTGCAAGCTTGCTCATACACACACATTCACTCACACACGCATACCTACATGCCACACATATAGGCACGGGAGCGCCTGTGGCAGGAGCAGTACACACTCTACGGCAAGAAGGTCACGGAGCAGACGATGGTGATTCTGCTAGGCATTATCTACAGCTGCATCAACCCCATCATCGCCCCCTCTGCTCTGGTCTACTTCTGCGTGCGCAGCGTGATTGAGCGGTAAGAGTGCTGATGGTGCTCTGCGTGTGTTTGAAATTGTGGTACAGTAAGAAATTGTGGTAATACAGCTGCGTCTTTAGCAATCGCTTTATGGTAGGCAGAATGCAGGAAAGCCTTTTGCATTAAGTTCTGTGTAGAACGCCTTGTCCTGCGTGCGTTGTCCTGCGTCTTGTGCTGCATCATACTAGGCATGTGCTGCATCAAAAGGCATGTGCTGCATCAAAAGGCATGTGCTGCATCAAAAGGCATGTGCTGCATCAATAGGCATGTGCTGCATCATAGGCATGTGCTGCATCAATAGGCATGTGCTGCATCAATAGGCATGTGCTGCATCAATAGGCATGTGCTGCATCAATAGGCATGTGCTGCATCAATAGGCATGTGCTGCATCAATAGGCATGTGCTGCATCAATAGGCATCAATAGGGTCCGCGTGATATTGAAGCAGAAGCCTAATGAGGCTGTAGAGCTTCCGGTGGATGAGAATGGTGAGCCTTAACACGAGGTTGGTTATATCTTGTCGAAGGCATGTTATCCTCAACCCTTTGTTCTAGTTCGGAAGAGGGAGTCACGAATAAAATAATGACTATGATGCAGTCTCAGTTGTACAAAGCAGTCTTGCGCAGTTTAACAGTACGTTGCAACTGCTTTTTATTTGGGTGGCTTGGGGTGTGTGGGCACCCGAATTGACAGAGGCTGCAGACTGCTGTCAGTGTCTAAACGACGATAGTTCTAGCTTTCCACTCCCGACCCTGTGTGTTAAAAAAGCACGAGCGCGCTCGTGTATGTTCACTGCCCTGCATGGCCATGCACCACTGAAAAGAGGGTTTAATTAAGGGTAGCAACTTCTCCCCATTTGTTGTACTTTCTTTGTAATAGTGGACAATTTATACGGCACTCAGTGCTAAGTGGCTCCTTCCATTGCTTAACGTGGGGAGGAGGTCTAAGAGCCTGTGTGGTTTTTCTGTTTGTTTCTTACTTCCGAGGATACATGGTGCAGTCTGTAGGCAATATCACGCAAGATGTATGGTGTAGTCTGTAGGCGGCATCACCGAACAGGGCTCTGTCCCCGATCTTCAATCAGTGTGTTAGGTCCAGCAAGACTTTGTGCCCTGCTCATCCACGTGTTCTGTTGTATTTGGCCTGCAGGTATGAGAACATCTTCGTATACCGCCGCCCTTATGAGAGTGGAGGCCTGCTGTGGGGACGGGTGAGTGCTGCTCAGAGATCACAGCCGTTGTGAATGGTATTTACCGTACATGTACTCATGTACTCACCGTCCCCCTTCTAAAAATAAATGTTTCACAAAAAAATGATCACTGCCCCACCCAAAATCTTGTAAATTAATATATTTCTAAGGATAAATTTGATCACCGCCCCCCCCCCAAAACGTTGATTAGGGGCGATGGTGTTCTTTACGTACAGTAGTATGAAGCGCTTTGTACCTTCTCTGGTCTATTGTACACATGAAATCATCAAGAACTAACTATGAGGATGGGTGAGTCCGTTTACAAAGTATAGATGTTGTGCCATGAACTCCAGAACTTGCTCCTTGGCATAAATTCAGAACGTGGAGGTAATCACGTCAAGTGTCTGTGCATCTGCTGTGTTCCGCATCATAAACAATACAGGCATCGTTGTCCAGTAAGCAGGGTGTGACATGTTGATATCTTCTCCAACATATGCGCATGCACTCTCACGCATGCGCACACAGGCGCACACACACACACACACTCACTCACACGTATGCACACTCTCAGGTGTTTGAGCAAGTCATGGTGGTGCTGTACATTTTCCAGCTAGCCATGATTGGACTGCTCTCCATCAAGCGTTTCCCTTACTCTCCCCTCCTGATCCCATGCCTGCTTGGCACCATCGTCTTCCATCTAAGGTGGGTGCTCCTTTGTCACACACTCGTGTGTTTGTGAATGTATGCGAATGTATGCTTGTCTAAATACTTGTATGTGTGTCCAGTATTACGCATCTACATCTGTTATTGTGTGTGCAACTTAGCACCTGAGTACTTCTTCCTCTGCATGTGTGTGCGTGGTCAGTATGCGCTGATCGCTTGCTTCAACTGACATGCATGTGAGAATGGTGTGAAAAGGTTTGTGATCACTGCATGGGCCCCTGTCTGTTGCTCACGGACATACTTCTTTTAAACTTACTAGCTCTATCTCTTGCCTTCCATCGTGTGCTGCATTGTCCTTAAAAATGGCACGAATGAAGGCGCACAAATACAGTGAAGCGTACACAGTAGAGCATGGTCACTGGAGCACATTGAGCACATGCTTGTAGGACTGGCTGTGCATGACTTACATTTGGAGATCAACATGCAGCTGCTGAATCCTTGCCTTTTTGCAGTACGCGTACCCTCATGCGTCGGCCCTACAGAGTGACCAGCCTGCATGACGCAGCTGTGCTGGACATGCATGATAAGGTGTGTGTGTTTGTGCATGTGTGTGGCGGTATCATGACTGAGCAGGGTCAAGCGTGGCATATTTGTGGTATGTTTGTGTGGTGCCATGACAGAAGCAGGGTCAAGGCGTAAGCATTTTGTATGGGGGAGGCGTTGTGTTTGTACAATTAGGCTCAACCTGGCGATGACGTTTTGCGGAGACTGCATAAAACATAGGGTTGTGGGTTGTAGGTTGTGAGGCGTGGTAGCGTAGTAAGTGCAGCAAGATTGACGGGAAATGGTGTGGATTATTGACAAAAAGCCTGAGAAGGCAGGCTTCTGGCTGCGTTGAAATGCTCGCGTGCACACACAAACACACACACACACACACACACATACACACACACACACACACACACACACGCAAAGCCATCCTTAATTTACGTCTGGCCCAATACAGGATGAAGATGTAGAGGATGGGCAAGCACGGGAGAACGCTAGTGAGCACTACCTGCCTCCTGCACTCAAGGTGCGTGTGTGCGTGCGTGTGTGAGTGAGTGTGTGTGGGGGGGGTGGGGACACAAATTATTAGTCTGTGTACTATTGACAGCTGTAGGTGGACCAAAAGCGGTACGCAGTGCTGTTAGTAATGCAACTCATCATACTGATTGAGAGAAAAAGGGAAGCAACGCAAGACAGGAGCACCGTGCATCTCTCGCTTTTAAGCTGACTAATCAATGGTTCACGTTCAAGCATGCACATTCAAGTGTGCTTTGGCTATGGTGGTTTTACTTTTAAAGGAGCATTTTAAAGCCTCAGCTTGTATAGAAGTAAAACCATTAATCCTGGAGCACATGTGGTTGTGCAAGCTCGAATGCAAACAATTGATTAGTTGAGGTCCGCAGCTTGTTCTGCTCCGAGGATACTTATAATTGTTTTGATAAATTGTGGGACGGAAAACAAGCAGCTTTGTTTGGATACTTCTTTGTCTTATTTCTTGATCATTATTACTAACTCGGAGCCTGCCAAATTTTAATTCTTGATTCGCTATTCGCTATCCATCATCAATGATGGGCAGCTGTAGATTTTTGTGCACTACCATTGATGCACTCATCATGCGGTGCGTTTTTCCTTGCCGTTTGGCATTCATCAACCATTCCCTGAGTCCATCCTCCTTGCAACCAAAGCAAAGTAAGGGTACTCGGTGCATGCGCATTGCATATGTCAAATAATGATGTACGTGTGCAGTTTTGTGGGTACCGTGTTACTATGATATACAGATTAAAAATTTGTGCTCTGGTGTGCGCTGCAGGTGAAGCGAGGGGATTTGGAGGAGCTCCTACAGCAGGCAGCTGCGTGGGAAAGAGAGGTGAGCTTTGCGCTGTGAATTTGCACAAGAAAGCGCACGTACACAATGCTTTGCGTAGGGTAGATTTCAATTGCACACAAGCATCTGTATGACAAGGGACGATTTTGAAAAGACGAGCATTGCAATTTTGGCTTTGCAGGTGAGCGGAGGCGTGCCCAAGCCCTGATATTTTACGCCGGTTTTTTAGGTACATACTTCAGAAATCATGATTGCGACTTATTTACACTGAGAGGGATTTCACGGTCAAATAATTGTGTGTGTCTGTTGATGATGTTTGTGTATTGGTGCTGGACACAGAAATTGTAAGCTTATCTCTGCCTTGCGCTTTTTCTTTGTGCACTTTTGTTATGCTGTATATTTTGTATATTTTTTATGCAATTCAATGCTGCTCGCTTAATATATTTCAGGTAAATTAGAAGAATGATGTATAATACAATTTGATCCCTTGATTGTTTTTAATAAATTTGTCAGGCAATTTTATTGATTTAAAAAACAGCTCAGGGACCGTTTCTTGGCTTCACATCAGCTGAATGGCAGCATTCATGCACCTGTGATTAAATCCAGCAATTTAAGGTGCACGATACAAGAAACAAAGGGAACCCCTCTGTTTGGGATTCAGCTACTTTTCTATTGTGCAGTGTAATGATAAGTTCGTCAAAAAGTGCTGATACGACTTAAAGGTCCAATTGCAAACCCCACAACTCAGGCAGGGCTGGTTGCAGCTTTTTCTTGTCAAGGAGCTCTATAGCTACAAGTTAGTAAATTAAGGTGTGCATTCAGGACTTGGCTTTCACAAATCAGCAGAGTCAAAAAGTCCAGGAGAAATTCAGAAACGAAAAAATTGGGTAGCCGCTGAGCGTCATCCACTGCGGGCATGGATTAGGAAAAATTTTGCTAGTTTTGTGTCCTGCATCCCCCAACGGATGCAGGGCCACACAACATCCCACCTGAAGGATAAAAAGAAACGGCCTTTTAGTCGGGATCAGTTGGTTGGGAGGCAGAGGCCTGCACATTCAAGAAGAACGAGCGAGGTTTACAGTAAGTACACACTTAAACTACAGATTACTCTGCAGCCTGCTGCAGAAGTACTCACGTTCTTGGAGGCGAGTGCAACAGAGTGCGTGTCAGTTGGTATTTTCTTGCCACAGCTTGCGCTGTTGGAACCATCCTTTTTACACCATTATTAGTCAGCGATTAGGTTAAGTTTTCTCTCTATTTCGCTTCTTGATTTCGCTTTCGCTTCTTGCTGGCTTTGTTGGCTTTGTTGGCAGGTAATGGTGTCAACGGCCCAGTCTGCTGACTTACTTGTTAGCCAGTTCAGTGTTTCAGTTTTTTCGGACAAATTTTCTGTCTGGATGGTTGGCCATGTGTACATTCCCTTTCTACATTCGGTGGAGCCGAGCCGGAATAGAATAGGATGCTAGTTGCCTGTTAGTAGTACACACGCTAATGCTAGTATCATTAAGCAATCATTGTTTGCTCACATCATGATGTTTGCTTATATCTTAATCAAGTTGTGTTCAGACCATTAAATTCATTTTTCTACACACAAAAGGATGCTTGTAAATTGCACATTGCTATCCGTGGTATTTGTGGAGGAGTCATGGTGTGAAGGTAAGATAAGGTTGCATCGCTGTAAAGCCTTTGAGGGGCATCTGAGCGGAAGCTTGAAAAAAGCCTGTAACCAAACCAAAGGTGTTAGAAAAAATAAGGGAAAAGGGCCACCCTTTTCCCTTCAAGTTGTGATTATTGGCTAGTCACTCAGGTTGCAAAAGAAGCAACACCAGAAACAATAAGTTGGTTCAAAAAGGTCCTCAAACGAGTTGGGCCATCTTTATACTAAGATGGGAAAACAAGTGCATTGCTTGCTGCATGCTTCCTAGCCTGTTTCTTTGTGGCTTACTGATAAGGCTTACTGCTTGCTTTTTAGGCCGGCTTACCGCCGCTTGCTTGTCAGCCTTACTATGGCTTCCTAGCCTGCTTCTTTGTGGCTCACTAATCAGGCTTACTGCCACATGTTTGTCAGCCTTACTGTGGCATCCTGCCCCACTTATTTGTGGCTTACTGAACAGGCTTACTGGCTCTTGTTTGTCTGCCTTAAATATGGCTTCCTACCCTGCTTCTTTGTGGCTTACTGATCAGGCTTACTGCATGCTTCTTAGATAGGCGTGCTGCAGCTTGTTTGTCAGCCTTACTGTGGCTTTTTAGCCTGCCATTTGTGGCTTACTGATCAGACTAACTGCATGCTTCTTAGGCAGGCTTACTGCCGCTTGTTTGTCAGCTTTCTTGTGGCTTCCTGACCCGCTTATTTGTGGCTTACTAATATGGATTACTGCATGCTTCTTAGGCTGGCTTACTGCCGCTTGTTTGTCAGCCTTACTGTGGCTTCCTGACCCGCTTATTTGTGGCTTACTAATCTGGATTACTGCATGCTTCTTAGGCTGGCTTACTGCCGCTTGTTTGTCGGCCTTTACTGTGGCTTCCTAGACCGCTTATAGTATGTGGGGAGATGGTGGCACCACGATTTAGCAGTAGCAGCAGTTAATCCATGCTCAGTTCAGTATCAGTTCAGTACCAGTGCAGTAGGTTATACAGACCAGACCAGTAGGTTGTACAGACCAGTTTCAGTAGTCTCAAACTTGTGTTCAAACTCCAGTTGTCCCTGCGTTTCCAACTTGTCCAACTTATTTGTGCAATGTGTGTGGGTTTTGCCCTTTTGAAAGGTCTTAACTATTTTTCAGTATGCGTCTACTTTGGTGGACCAATTTCTACACTTTGATGTGTTTTTGCCTACTTCTTCTCGTATCTTTAAGGTTAGCATTTTCCAGTTGCGCCACAGCCCTTTTTTTACTTGGTTTGTTTTGAGGTTTACCTCGTTCTCATAAGTTGAGCAGCCATTCCAGGTTGACGGCCTTTGTAATCCAAACTAAACTAAAATAAGGTTGTCCTTTACCTCCTCTCCTCGCTTCCCTTTTTATCGATGATGTGGATGATAAGTTTGGGACTGGCTTTATGGGTGCTGTTACTGGCACTGAGGGGCTCAGGGTAACTCACATGCTCTATGCTGACGACCCGACCCTGACAGCTAATGACCCAGTCCAATTGCAGAAAATGTTGAGACGACTGGAATCGTATGCTGCCAGGAAAGGGCTTACAGTTAATGTGCAGAAATCAAATCCTACATAGTTAAATTTAATGCGTACCGAAATTCCGCAGTTCCTGTTTTTCGTCTTTACAATCAGGAGCTTGAAGAGAGATTATTTTACCTACCTGGGAATGTCATTTGATAAGCACATGAACACATGAACTTACACCATGATGCATCCCATGCTTTGAGGCCTTTTAATGCAGCTTTACGTAGAGTGAAAGAGTTTGGTATTGAAAAGAGGATTTCTGACAGGCCTCATGCGATGTTGTGGCTTTTCAAGACATATGCGTTGTCAGCTGGCATATATGCCAGTCAGATTTGGTCTACGCAATTTCTGAAGCATGACAATGGTTTCAGCAACCCTTTGCAGGTCGCACACATGGCGTTTTTGAAGGGAATTTTGGGAATTAAATCTACTTCTGCAAACTGGTGTGTGCTTCGAGAATGCGCGCAGGAACCCTTGCAATTTTACTGGTTCAGGTCAGCTGTCAAATTTTGGAACAGGATGGTTGATTCGAACAGCAATTCTTTACGCGATGTTATGAAAGCAGATGATTCCCTTGCCAGTGGGGATTCTGGTGCTTCTAATTGTTGGACTAAACAGATGAAGAAAGCTTTTGGTGATTTGCAGAAAGGCACTGTATACAGAAGTGAGTTATTACATTGCAGGAAGCTGAATATTTCTAATTTGCGCATAGACTTGAGATTCAGGCATCAGGCAGTTTGGAGAGAGGCACATGGTCAAGATCCTTGCTCTTGTTAAAAAAAGTCTGTGGCTTATCACAAATGGTTTCCTTTGCCTGTGAGACCGGTTTCTGATGCACGTGCACCATTTGTCTTGCCGGAGTATTTGAAGATGGCTCTGAGCAAAAGTGTCATGAGGAACGTAGCTCGGTTCAGGATTCGAGGACATGGTTTGAAGTGTGAAACTGGTTTATACGGCAGGAGTCCGGACAGGAGTGCACGTGTTTGCAATTTATGTAAAACGGGGATTATATTCAAATTGCTGAGAAACACGTTGCACTGTCCCGACAGCCAGACGCTTTGAAACGCACTTTGATGGCGCTTGCGTCTCGCTGTTTGCAAGCGAGCTTGAGTCCTTTTGAAGTGCGGAGGTAAAGCGCGCTTTGGAACGGTCAAAGTGACGCTTTGGTATGGTCAAAGTGGCGCTTTGGTATGGTCAAAGTGGCGCTTTGGTATGGTCAAAGTGGCGCTTTGGTTGGTCAAAGTGGCGCTTTAGGTCATCAAAGTGGCACTTTGGTATGGTCAAAGTGGCGCTTTGATGTAATGCAAGCGCACTTTTGG
>Ga0307968_1003177_pt1 | contig 13659 bp, 10 predicted proteins | sample OrgLakmetagen650_FD_201834 | JGI IMG/M metagenome (GOLD analysis project Ga0307968, IMG submission 201834) | Saline water microbial communities from Organic Lake, Antarctica - #650 | ecosystem: Environmental > Aquatic > Non-marine Saline and Alkaline > Saline | place: Antarctica: Organic Lake... | reverse complement strand
TCGAAAACGGGCAACACTGCAAATGACATCTCGTGGGAGGTCAAGGAACATGTATTTGGGAAGGCTGTAAGGAGAATAAGTTGCCATAGCCTTTCTTGGAGGTAATGCACACCATCTATTGTAGGTAAAAAATTTGCTGTTTCGCTCATGTGGGTGGCCATCAGATTGAGGCGTCCAAAATCCAGGTGTCTCTCTCTAAGGTCCACGACGGCTTTAACGGCTGGCGTCATGTAATTGACTTTATATCTGCCTTGGAACCAACAGCACCTTGCAGCCAAGATGTATTGATGTTTGTTCTTAACATTCTTCACAGGGAATGCACTGCTGTTCGTGTAAATGCACTGCACTCACGCAAGCGTCGACATGAATGACACCTCTCTAGTGTATGCACGCACCACGTCCTCTGTTTCGTGAGCCTTACCCAGGGGTGACTGTTGCTGAATGGTCTCGGCCAGCCACAAATAAATCCAAGAGCTCAGAAATAAAGAGAAAAAAAGCTAGTATTCTGCTGCAAAAGAAAATAGAAAACAAGTTAACCTGTTGCAGCAAATGAGTTCGGGCTGCTGAGAAGTCTACAGGGTTTACAGATAAAGCCATCAGTCAAAACGTGTGACTGCCTGCTAGGCTGAGTATGTAAAACATGCAAAAATCGTGATAATTGTTGTTGTAGCATCAGACTTGTAGCACCTACAAAGAAGCAGTTAATTCAGTTTGGTGTGGCAGCACATGCATTTGAGTATGAGCAGGTAGCGAACATGTACAGCCTGTACATATGTTTATTATTTATATATATACAGCGTGGAGAACTGGTAGAAGCATTTGGGACCACTACGATGCAAAATGTCACTCATCTGCTGGATGGCATTTCTATCTTTTTTGGTCCAAGGCGCCACAAATTATCAATGAGATACTAGCTGTTTTGCTGAGTCTGATATTTTGTAGTGACAGTGATTTGATCTGACCGCAACGACCAAAGTTGCAGTACTAAAAAAGCAAAGGTGGGGTGCAAACAACGAACAGGAGTGCAAGTACTACTGAGAGGGAGATCGAGAACAGGATGCAAATGCTTTGATCACCGCAACTACAATCGCTTCCTAAAGCTTTGGTTGCTGCAAGACAGCGCTTATTAACAGAAAAGAGAGATACTTATCGGTTGCATGGTGACCAGTGTGCCCAATACAATAAATCTGGCTAATGAAGCTGGCCTAGCGCTCACTTCGTGTACATATATAGCAATACATGCACTGCTTCTTAGAAAGCCTACTTAAACCCTCTTGGCAAAGTGACGATTTACCTATGAAGCTATCTTCTTAGAAGTTTCCTGTTAAAAAGGTGGCCAAAATATAGGCAACTCGTATCACAAGAACATCACATCCTGTCATTCAATGTCATTTTGCAGGTATGTTTTCCGCAATTGCAAGTAAGTAGGGTTGGCCAGAACCATATTAGGTGTGTATACGGTGTTTTTGGCAGGGAAATCACCAGATATACGGTCATATACGTAGTATGCATACAGTTCTGGCCAACCCTACAAGTAAGCCACAATAGGGTCTGGGAGTCGTCCAATTACAAAGGAAGTGCAAGGAGGCACAGACACAGCAAATGGCACAAGCTGGAAATTTGTTGGTCAATCCTCCTGGTTTCCACCTCCAGCAGGAGGATTAAAAAATGGCTTGCGAAGCTTCAACAAAAGTGTGTTGGAGGAGCTCCAGATCAGATACAAGACGATACACAAAGTCTAAGGAGTCCCACCAGATGACCTGCGGCAAAATGAGATTGCTCCCTCACCTTCAGGTGCAGGATGATCTTGGTGCCCCTGCCCAGCTGCTCCCCCTCCGTGTCACGAGCCACTGTGAAGCTGCCCCCTGCTCGAGACTCCCAAACGTACTGCTCATCGTCGTTGTGCTTGGTCACCACTGTGCACAATTAGTCATCAGTAAGATGAGTGGTACGTGTTAAATTGAGCGCGCTCATGGCTTCAACACTCAGGCTTGCTAAAGAAGGGCTCAAGTAGCAGTTTGCCACGCTGCACGTGTTTATCCTACATCTTACATGTATTTTAAGTAACTGTCCCTTCCATGTGCTCTCTCCCCTAGCGCAAGACTTCAGACTCAGATGGATCTGAAGTGTACGCTGTTGTTGTCAGACGTGTCCCATGAACACCCACTTTTAACCCATCCCATCTGCTTTTTGGTGAATGACCACAGAAAGAAGGGCCCCCCAAAGTTCCATGCCTCAGCAGCAATTCACATCGCACCTGTCACTCGGACAGCCACCAAACAAGCTAATTTACACCTGTCACTCGGATAGCCACCAAACAAGTTAAATTCGCACCTGTCACTCGGTCAGCCACCAAGTAGGCTGAGTAGAAGCCCACTCCAAACTGGCCGATCATGGACACGTCAGCACCTGCCGAGAGGGCCTCCATGAAGGACTTGGTGCCACTTCTGCGCAGGCATTTTGTGTGTGCACACATGTGATTTCTAGGTTGTGCGAGGAGCAGCTGTAAAAGCTGTCGTGAAGTGCAACACAGCAATGAGGAAAGTGGAGGCTTTTTGCTTGTGGAATGCTTCCAAGAGCAGAAGCGCCACACGTGACAGACACCAAGCACACGCACTAATAATATATTGCAGGCATGTCACCTTGCAATTGTGCCGAGGTTGTTGACCAGATCCGCTTTTGTCATGCCGATGCCCGTGTCAATGACAGATAGGGTGTTGTCCTCCTTGTTTGGCACGATGCGGATGTTCAGGTTAGGGTTGCTGCATGGAGACATGGCAGTCGTTTTTTTGTCGGTGTGATTTGGTACAAGCAATACAAGCAAAGGATTTGGCGTGGAAGTAAGAGCACGACAAGACCCTTCTGCGTATCAGCATCATCACTGCTTTCACTCTAGCAAATTGGATCATGCAGAATAAGTGGTTATGAAAGCAACAAGCCACCTGCTCACCTGTCAAGGACGCTCTTGTCAGTCAGGCTCATGAACCTGATCTTGTCCAGTGCATCCAAAGCGTTGCTGATAAGCTCCCGCAGGAAGATCTCTTTATTGCTGTAGAAGGTGTTGATGATCAGGCTCAGCAGCTGGTTAATCTCGGCCTGTTGGGAGATTCAAAGGCACAGTTCGGCTAAAGAATGTCATGCGCAAATGTGATTTCATGGCAAAGCGCTAGACTGCCTGTTTCCATGCGGCCTGGTCGCAAAGACAGATGCAAGGATAACGAATCTCTATAGAGGTCAGGCAGTAGAAATGAGGCAACCACGCGAGTGCGATGCTGGCGGCGGTGACTATAATGTGTTTCGTCCTCAATTCTCGATCAGGAGAGTGAAATGTGCTGCACAACCTCCATCCTGTTCCTTTCACTTTCAATGCAAGGAAGCATGGGGTGTGTGTTGAGGTGAGGCAAAATAATCTCGGTTATCTTGATCTCGTTCTTCTGGGCCAGATACAGGAAAGGGAATTCAGCCATTGAGGAGAAAAACCTGAAGGTTCTATGGATGGATGGTAAGGAGGGAAACACGGTCTACTTATTTGCAGGTGATGATTGCAATCTGCTTGTTACACAAAGAGGCATGCCGCCTCTGAGCGGCTCACATCATGTGGAAACGAGGGAGGTAGCAGGAGAAGATTCCATGCATTCACGTACTTGGAAGGCGAACTGCTCCTTCCCACCCTCCATCGTGACCTCAGCCGTGCTCGCCATGAGTTTTAACGTAAGCAATCGTATATCTCTGGAAGCCTAACCTAAACCAAACTCCTCCAACGTGGAATATGATCAGCCTAAAACGGCTCCTGGTGATAATAAGCATCAGTGCTTGAATGGGCTCTAAGAGACTTTATGAGTTCAGTGTGAAACACCTGAACTCAGGTTCTCACTTTCTGGTTTTCTCTGGTTTCTGCTTCCCTTCTCCATCCTTTTTATTCCTTGGAGAACACAACTCTCTCTTTAGCTTACTCCCCCCCCTCCCTTACCAATTTTCTATATTTTAGTATTTAGTTTTCTCCCGTTTCTCCGGTTTCTCTGAGTTTTTGTGTTCCTCCTTGGTAGTAATGACAGAGCCCTATGCATCTCACGATGCAAGCGAAATAGAACACCCAAAAACCTAAAATGGCTCCTGGTGATAATTAGCATCAGTGCTTGAATGGGCTCTAAGAGACCACCCACAAAAAGTGATAGTGGTGAGTGATCAGGCAACTTGGTGCAGCAGCTGGTGCAGCAGCTGGTTGGTTCTTGTTTCCTTCTGCTCAACTTCGGAATAAGAAGACATTTAATTATACTCCTCCTGATCCTCATCAATCTTTTCATATTCTATGATTTATTTGGTACCAAGGTGGCTCCTTTTTCTTATTAATGTAGGGAGTGGTTTTCAATGTCATTTATTTTCAGTAATAAGAGAAGTCCTCCAAAGTGTGTGTGTGTGTAAACATTCTCATGTGCTGGAGATCTTTCAACATGCCATCCATACGCGCTGAAATGTTCAATGTCTGAACTACTCTGATTGATATTAGATGATGCCACGAAGGTGCAACACTCTTTTTTGATAAAAACAATTGCAAAGGAGGAACTGTTTTAATCAAAAATCACATTTAAAACAAATGCAGTGAGACAAGGTACAGCGGTGTTCTTTCTTCTAATCTGCTCGCCTTAATGTGACAAAAAATGCCGTCAATGATAATCAGTAGAACCCAGCTCCAGTGCACAAAACACACACCACACTTCAACCAGTTTTTGTCTGTCAAGGAACGCTCCTCATTAGTCGACTTCCTGCAAGATTGAGTAAGAATGTCAGATTGAGTAGTTTGCCAATATTTCCCTTCATTTTTAGTTTTATACCAACGGTGCCAATATTTCCCCTCATTTTTAGTTTTATACCAACGGCCCAACCCTGGGGGCAAATCGTAGACTCACCGGAAGGACACAGACACAACCCATAGCTATCTTTGTAATGGAAAAGGTTCTTTTACAATCATATACAATTGAACCACTTGCAGGAAGCAACTTTATCTTTATCTATCTGCGCTTAATGTCCTCTTTACAACTTTAATACGATTTTCATACCTCCATACGAGAGCCTTGATCTTGCTGCTCCTCAGCTTCTAGGGGGGGAAGGTCTTCCATCTTATCTTCTTCTTCACCATCCTCCTCCAAGCTCAAGCCAAGCTATGTGGAGTGCAGGCAGAACAATTTAATAGTTTTTGCAAACAAGCATGGGTACAACTACTGTGTTTCAAAGATACCCACTTAGATCCCTTTTCTGCAATCCAATTAAATATGAACCCTGACAACCAAAGATTGACACTGTAGCAGGCAAAAAAGGGAAGATACCAAGGCAGGCAAATGCAGCCGTGCAGAAATTTTTGTGCAATTTGCTGGTAAAAGTCTGCAGGGTTTTAGTTTGTCACAGTTTTGAGGCTTCAGCCCATCACCTAACTGCAAACAAGGCACCTTACTTGGATTTCCCCACCTTGGCAGGAACTATCAAATTAGCCACCACAATAAAGCCTACCTCCTTACCTTGATCATGCGGTGAATACGGTTAGCAAACGTGTTGGGGTCGTCAAGCGAGAAACCTGATGCCAGCAGAGCAGTCTCGAACAGAAGGATCACGAGGTCTTTGACCGTCTTGTCCCCTTTGTCTGTATCGGAGCGCTGCTTCAAGACCTGATTGGTTTAGCAAGGTGGACAAGTTACTCCAAAGTGCTGTAGCTTAGCTAAATGTTGATGCACTATTTTGAAACGAGCGGGAGGATTTCAAATTCGCACGGCATGCCACAGATGTTTCACACATCTCCTCCACCCTCATCTACGATCGATTTCCTTCCCCCTTCCCCCTTTTGTTCTTACTCCAGCAATTGATGTCTTTTACCATTTGGACTGCATCTCGCAAATCGACATTTGCCTTTCAGACAGCATGCATTGTCTGCGCGTCAAGAACACGCCTACTTACAGGCAGTTGTACCAAACAATGATGCTCATCTTCTCTGGCAGCAATCTAGGCTGGCATCGGACAGCTTGGCAATTTGAGACAAAATGATATAGGTAATGATTCAAATCCAGAGGAGTTTTCAGTTACACTAAAACTGTCCCCTTCCCTCTCGTGCCTATGAAATGGAATCCACACGGACACACACCTTTATGATTGCGTTGTTTGGGTTAAACTCCATTGTCTTCTTACTCATCATATACATTCCCATGGTATTGTCACGCAGAGCTTGTGCCTTCATGATTCGCTCCATGTTTGCACTCCAACCATATTCGTTGGTAACTGCAACGTCACGCCCAATCAGTGTGACAAGCAGCTCATTCAGTTTGGTGTGGCAGCAATTAATCAAAGTTGCACTAGCAGAGATAGACACATGCATTTGAGTATAAGCAGGGAGCGTACATGTACAGCCTGCACATATATACATATATTTATATATATTATATATACAGCGTGGAGAACTGGTAGAAGCATTTGGGACCACTACGATGCAAAATGTCACTCATCTGCTGGATGGTATTTCTATCTTTTTTGGTCTGAAGGCGCCACCAATTATCAATAAGATACTAGCTGTTTTGCTAAGTCTGATATTTTGTAGTGACAGTGATTTGATCTGACCGCAACGACCAAAGTTGCAGTACTAAAAAAGCAAAGGTGGGGTGCAAACAACGAACAGGAGTGCAAGTACTACTGAGAGGTTGATCGAGAACAGGATGCAAATGCTTTGATCGCCGCAACTACAATCGCTTCATAAAGCTTTGGTTGCTGCAGGACAGCGCTTATTAACAGACAAGAGAAATGCTTATTGGTTGCATGGTGACCAGTGTGCCCAATACAATAAATCTGGCTAACGAAGCTGGCCTAGCGCTCACTTCGTGTACAAATATAGCAATACTTTCACTGCTTATTAGAAAGGCTTCTTAAACCCTCTTGGCAAAGTGACGATTTACCTATGAAGCTATTTTCTTAGAAGTTTCCTGTTAAAAAAGGTGGCCAATATATAGGCAACTCGTATCACAAGAACATCACATCCTGTCATTCAATATCATTTTGCAGGTATGTTTTCCGACACAGCATTTGGTGCATGGACCATTTATTTCTGATATGTGATGATAAAAACTTACGAGTGCTCTTCAGCACCTTAAATCCAGTTTTTACCAAAACGGCACATGCCATTATTCAAACAGTCTGACTTGCTTTATAGTTTAGCAGCCATTCTTTTCGGTTGACTGCTGTAAATGGGATACCCCTTGATGGCAATTTTTGCATTTTCCTCAGAGATGTTTGACACAACCTTCTCACCTAAGATGCAAGGGGAGTACTCCAGCCTTTCTGACACCACCACCTTCTCCACTCGGTCTCCCAGGACATCTTTCATCAAAGAGCTGCACAGGCACAGAGTGCAAGAAAGAGATGCAGGTAGGCGCTCAATCATAATTAAAAAGCAAGAGCAGTGAAGACTTACTATAGAAGGCAGATGTAACTGCTGCGCACAGTCACTAGCCATCAACATAGGTACATTTAGGCATTTGCTGCTGAAATATGGGTTCGGCCGAGAACGAGTGCATTGAAATGGACGTGCAAAATATTAACCATGCAGGGAATGGCTCTTCCCATTTAAGAAAAAGAACACGTATGCATTAAATACCCCGGTTGAGATCAAGATGTGACAAAAATAGCGATCTCCATCAAGCAAGCGTGCGCAAAGACAATGTACAATTTTCACAGCATTTTTATCGTTGTTCAAGCACGCTGATGAAGAGCTACTTACCAGAGTGGCTGGAATTGTGCTTTGCGCTCCTCATGGGCCTGCGAGCGTACACAAGTTGGCACAAGCACAAACTTTTGAAAGGCGATGTGTACACTGAACACCCATGCTGTAAGGATTTAATATCCTTGAGGTGAGTCTGACTGTCAGAAATTGCAGCAGTGCCTGTTGAACCGCCAAGTTCAGCTCACTCCTCCAGTTCTTGCAGTGGAGATAAGCCTCGGCCTTCACGACTACTTCTTCACACGCTTGATACATGTCAAGCTAATGATATCCCCCCGCCTATTGCGCCCACAGTGCTGTACCTGCTTCTCCTCCTCCGTCTCCTCCAGCTTCAACCCCTCTTTGGTGACAGACGCAAGCTTCTTGCCTGAAAAATTGCAATAAGGAAAGACGCCCAAATATCAGTTTCAATGCGCCATTGTACACATCAGGAAGCAAAAGCACGCTCCCTGAGCACGGAACTGTAATAGGCAGCAGCAACTTGTGTTCTACTTGGCATGCTCACAGCAAGGAGCGAGAATCTAGGGTGGACATCCCACTCCAGATACAGAGTTCCACTCACCATTTCCCCCTTATCATGTACTCATCCGCATATAGAAGCCATCCACTCACCGTCATATTCTTTCAGCTGCTGAACCATGTACTCGTCAATAGGGTCCACCAGGTACAGCACCTCATAGCCCTTGCGGCGGAGCTTTTCGACAAAGGGCGAGTTCTCCACAGCTTTTTTGCTTTCTCCTGGATGCAGCCAGATGTGTGTGCGTGCGTTTTTTGCACCCGCTGCATGCTGATTGTCATCGGCATAGAATTAAGTGTCTAGTTTCTCCACAACTTTTGTTTTGCTTTCTCCTGGATGCAGCCAGATGGGTATGTGTGCGTGTAAATTTTACCCACTGCATGCTAATTGTTACCTGCATATAATTTGCAGCTTAATTGTCAGCTCATCGGAAGACAGGCGCAAAGCAAGGAGCTGCAAGCCACTCTCCTGCTTGACTTATGATGTTTGTAGAAGTGCAAGCCACCCCCCTACCGTGAAGTAATAAAAAGCAGTGCAAGCCAACTCCCTGATTCACACCTGTGATGCATGTTTAGTAGGAGTGCAAGCCACCCCCCTACTACTGTGAAATTAATATAAGCAGTATAAGCCAACCCCCTGCTTCACCTGTGAAGTAATAAGAAGCAGTGCAAGCCAACCCCCTGCTTCACCTATGATGTAATAAATAAAAAGCAGTACAAGCCAATTCCCTGCTTCACCTGTTATGTAGTAGATAACCTGCTGACCGTCCTTCATGCGCGTAACATAGTCTTTGAGGCTGGTCATGTCCTCGCCACTCTTGGTAGACTGGAAGCGCAGCAGCTCAGACAGCTTTGCACGGTTCTGTGTGGATGATGGATGATGCCAGTAAAAAGCGTGTTGTGTCAGTACCGTGTGCCCTGCTGCTGATGTACGACCTCTCACCCGATTTTGGTATTTTACACAGCTGACCCGTTTTATTTTTACGATCCACACGCAGCTGGATACAGAAAACAACTAAGCATCTGCATGATACACAAATAGCGAGCAATATAATTTCAGAGTATAATGCAGTGACGTGCACTCGCCTGGCTATCTTCGTGGATGCCTAGCTTGATGTTCTTGCCAAACGCCTCATAGAACTTTGTGAAGTCATCTTTGTTCTCTGCCAGCTCGCTGAACATCTCCAGGCACTTCTTCACAATGTTCTTCCGGATGACCTGTTGTGGTTTAAGAATTCCAAGGAATGGCCATTAACTGTAGACACTCGCTGAAATTTCAGGTATTTGCAGGCAGGTTGATGATAAGCAAGCGAAATAAGCTTCCTTCTTGTCCTTTCCAAAATTTGACATCACAAACAAGACTCACACACTGCTCACACACCTTCAAGATCTTGTTCTGCTGCAGCGTCTCACGCGAGATATTTAAGGGTAAATCTTCGCTGTCAACCACGCCCTTCACAAAGGCCAGCCACCTGACAAGAGCAGAAGGGACCGGCGTTATGATTATGATCAGTACTTTTGATAGGAACAAAGGAAAGCAGGAAGAAGGATGCTATAGCTTTGGCTTGTCTTAAAGTAAATTATAGTAGATCAGTGCCCAGTGTTACAGCACGTTTTTTGCTCAGATACATCTCAGGCAGATCAGCATTCTTCAGGGTACAGCCATGCTCTGCAAGATCTAGTGAAACCCACTCTGGAATCAAGTCCTCGCAGTTGTCCATGATGAACACGCGCCGCACGTACAGCCGAATGTTGTTGAGCTTGCGTCGTTGATCAAACAGCTCAAAAGGTGCTGTGGCGCACAGAAATGCAAGGGGTGTTTGATGCAGGCAACATGTGTGCATCCGTTCCTGATGTCATGCTCACATGATAAGAAAGAGGTGTAACATGTGTTTATCCGTTCCTAATGTTATGCTCAAATGATGAGGAAGAGGTAGTGCCAAACATTTGAAGTCTTGCTTTACATTGATGTGACAAGCCTTCCTTTTTCCGGTCTGCACTTGCTTTTCCTTACGCTGGTGAAACATTAAGCACATGTGTGCAAGAAAGTGGAAGAAGTGTGTGGATGCACATATGGGTTCTAGCTATTTTCTTTTGCAAGAAGCTCCCATGACACTGATGCTTGCATGTATACTAGTGCAACTGTGTACTAATGCAACTTTGTACTAGTGCAACTGTGTACTAGTGCTACTGTGTACAAATGCAACTGTGTACTAATGCAACTTTGTACTAATGCAACTGTGTACTAATGCAACTAGTGCAACTGTGTACTAACGACTGTAACAGCAGCAGCTTGTCCTAGCTCCTCACCTCGCCTTGGAACAAAAAGGATGGACCTGCAAATACACAGTTTGATGATAACCAAAATCAGTGAAAACAGTTAACATTCATAGATGTAGTAAAAAAGCATTATAGCAAACAACTTTCTCATAAATCCCGACGCAAAAAACTCACTTGAATTCAAGCTGCCCCTCAACGCTGAAGTGCTTTACGGCCAGGTGGTCTTCCCAGTCATTGGTCAGGGTCCTGTGCAAAAGGTGCAAGTCACGTTTCATTTACCTACTCTAAAAGTTCCAACAATTACGTGGCTGGCTGAACACAGCTGGAGCACAGGATTTCAAGGCATTGACACCCCTCCTGACTAGTCTCGCCTGAAGCCTTGATAGTGAGCCATGGCAATCCGAGGACGGATTGAGCCAAGGGGGGAGGAGTGTTACGTGGGTAATAAGTACCCAGTAATATAGAGAATTGACATCCAATCGATAACCCTTTTCCCGATGTAAGGGCCCTGCTAGCTTCAGGTGATTGATCATGCGCAAATAACACACAGTATGTCAGTTAGCATAGGGTGCTGGATAATGTGATTGCGTTGTTAACACGTAAAGAACGGAACGCGTCGCAACGCCCAAGGCCAACCTGCCACAGATCTGCGCTGCTTGCCCTATACCTCTGACATTGCACGATCCCTTCTTCTTTGTTTTTCTTAAGACATGACATTGATGTAAGGGATAAACCAGTGCTATTTCATGACAAATATGTAAGGATACACGCGCTACAATGGCTACATGACATAGATGTAAGTGATACACGCGCTACACGCATTTCTTTCATGACATTTATGTAAGGGAAAAACAAAAAATCAGTGCTATTTCAGTCACAAACATAATTGGTTGCATCCATTGTACTTGCTAACCAACGGCCCATTCCTGCCATTAGTTCTCCTCTTCCCTTTCCACTGCTTCTCAAACAGACTTGCAAGAATGCACAGTAAGACTTACTTGTAAAAGGCAGCGTACTCCTCTTTGGTGACTTCTTCGGGGGAACGCATCCTTCAGGTGTTAAATAGGAGTATAAACAAGGTATGGGTTTTCCTCTGACAGCTCTGTTACATTAGAATGCAGTTTCAGTTGATGAGAGGCTGACATAATAATCGTGCTTGGCAAATTGGGAGAGGATTTGATGGAAAGCGTAGTCCCATTGTATTTACTCAGCAGAAATTCAAGGCCACAGTGATGAAGGGGAGCACTCAAAAAACCACGTACCACAATGGCTTTTGCTTGTTAACCAGATCCCACTCTGGGGTGACCTCTTTGACCTTACGCTTTTTCTTCTCAGGCTCAATCTCTTCGACCTGTCAGTCCAAGGAAATTGAATTGAAATCAGAGTTACACGCTTGATAGAAAAGTTCCTAAAGACTAGGCTTGCATTCTTGCTAAGGCACTTTGACAAAGATGGAACGAGGCTTGGGGATTTAGGGTGAGCAAGAAACGAAGCTGTACTTAACCATATTAAAGGATAACAGGAAAAGAGGAGAAAGGGGAGAGGACTGACTCAAGATCTGAGTCCAGGAACCAAAATCAAATGACGCATTAGTTCAAGCAGAGTTTTTGCACAAGAGGATACAAACTTTGAACTCTCATTGTACATATTTTGATGCCGCAGGTCGTCCAATTTGTGAGAGTGTACGAGGTGTTGTCATCAGCCACTAACAAAACTGTGTGTGTGCATGTGCGTGTGTTTGTGTGTGTGCATGCGTGTGTATGTGCATATGTTTGCATGTGTGTGTACCTGTCTAAATATGAGCAGCACCCACCTCCCCCTCCTTTTTCTCTGTTGTGACCTCCTCGTCTGAAACCTCGCGCTCTGTGGTCTTTGTGGTGTACAGCTCGATGGGGTAAGAGATGAACTCAGAGTGCTTCTTCACGAGATCCCTGAGCCTGCGCTCCTCTAGATACTCCCGCTGGTCCTCCTGCACGCAAATGCAAGTAAGTAGGATTGGCCAGAACCATATAAGGTGTGTATACGGTGTTTTTGGCAGGGAAATCACCAGATATACGGTCATATATGTAGTATGCATACGGTTCTGGCCAACCCTACAAGTAAGCCACAATAGGGTCTGGGAGTCGTCCAAATATAAAGTGCAAGGAGGCACAGACACAGCAAATGGCACAAGCTGGTAATTTGTTGGTCATTCCTTCCTGGTTTCCACCTCCAGCAGGAGGATTTAAAATCTGGCTTGCGAAGCTTCAACAAAAGTGTGTTGGAGGAGCTCCAGATCTGATACAAGACGATAAACAAAGTCTAAGGACTCCAACCAGATGACCTGCGGCAAAATGAGATTGCTCCCTCACCTTCAGGTGCAGGATGATCTTGGTGCCCCTGCCCAGCTGCTCCCCCTCCATGTCACGGGCCACTGTGAAGCTGCCCCCTGCTTGAGACTCCCACACGTACTGCTCATCATCGTTGTGCTTGGTCACCACTGTGCACAATTAGTCATCAGTATGATGAGTGGTACGTGTTAAATTGAGCGCGCTCATGGCTTCAACACTCAGGCCTGCTAAAGAAGGTCTCAAGTAGCAGTTTGCCACACTGCACGTGGTCATCCTACATCTTACATGTATTTTTATTACCTGTCCCTTCCATATGCTCTCTCCTAGCGCAAGACTTCAAACTCGGATGGATCTGAAGTGTATGTTGTTGTTGTCAGACGTGTCCCATGAACACCCACTTTTAACCCATCCCATCTGCTCTTCGGTGAATGACCACAGAAAGAAGGGCACCCCAAAGTTCCATGCCTTAGCAGCAGTTCTATTCCGGCTCGTATCCACCTAACTGCTGGAGGGGGATTTTTACACTTGTGCCAATACCAAGCATAAAAAGGTTGACGTTCGGTTGCACTCGCCTCCAAGAACTAGAGTATTTCTGCGAGTACTCAGCAGTTCACATCGCACCTGTCCCTCGGACAGCCACCAAATAAGTTACCTCGCACCTGTCACTCGGTCAGCCACCAAGTAGGCTGAGTAGAAGCCCACTCCAAACTGGCCGATCATGGACACGTCAGCACCTGCCGAGAGGGCCTCCATGAAGGACTTGGTGCCACTTCTGCGCAG
>Ga0307968_1003171_pt1 | contig 13672 bp, 22 predicted proteins | sample OrgLakmetagen650_FD_201834 | JGI IMG/M metagenome (GOLD analysis project Ga0307968, IMG submission 201834) | Saline water microbial communities from Organic Lake, Antarctica - #650 | ecosystem: Environmental > Aquatic > Non-marine Saline and Alkaline > Saline | place: Antarctica: Organic Lake... | reverse complement strand
CACTTACACATTATCCTAATGCCCAATGACGTGCTTGACACACACACACACACATATACACACATACCATGACATGCTCGTCAGACACACACACACACATACGCATACCCCAGAGCCCAATGATGTGCTTGCCACGCACACACATATATATCTCGGGTTGGCCAGAATCGTATATCTACACCGTATATGATTGTAAATCTGAAGAAATCCCTGCCAAACATACCGTACATGCATCGTATATATAATATACATGGTTCTGGCCAACCCTTCGCATATCCTAGTGCCCAATGACGTGCTTGCCACACACAAACAAACACACATACACACAAACCCTAATGCCCAATGACGTGCTTGCCACACACACACACACACTCACACACACACACACACGTATAATAAATATATATCCTAATGCCTGATGACGTGCTTGCCACACACACACACACATCCACACTTGCCACACGATAGAGCACACAAGGCCCATTGTCTCAATTTCGTCCTTCAGCTCCACGCTTACCTCTTTACCTGCCCAATGCGCGTTCAAACTGAAACAGGCCACGCACACACACGCACATAAACCCGCATACACATGCATACATCCATACCCGCCACACTACTGAGCAAACGAGGCACAACACCCCACCACCACACACACACACATACACACACGCACAAACACGCACACACACACGCATACATATGCATCCATGCCCGCCACACTACTGAGCTAATGAGGCACACTGTCCCTCCCCTCCACCCCCTATACACACACAGACACACACACAGACACACACACACACACCTTCATGCCCGCCATACGATTGAACAGTGCGCTCTTGCCCACGTTGGGCCGTCCCACCACTGCGACCTGCAGTACGCAGCAGAACAGGGAAGGGAGGGTGAGGAAAAGTGCCTTTGTTTCTGTTGGGGGCTATGAAGAAGAAAGAGGCAATTGCTCATTTTTCGCTCACCATTGTCACCCTTCTGCACACCCGTTTTGACAATTCTTTTTACTACTAGAAATCCACACCCACACCCACACCCACACCCACACCCACAAATTCATACACACACCCCGACACCGACACCCCCACTCCCACCCGCAACTCTACACATGCAACCACACCCACACCGACCCAAAAGAGAGCACACACCTTTGGCAAGCAGTCCATGGATAGCTTACGCTTGCGCTTATCCGCGAGGTTCGACATGAGCATGGGGATGATGCCGTCATCGCTGGAAGGCACAGTTACATACATACAGATGTTAAATTAAAATGTACAGTAAACATGTAAACATCCATTCACACACCCATCCGCGAGGTTTGACATGAGCATGGGGATGAGGCCGTCATTGCTGGAAAGCACAGTTACATACAGATGTTAACTTAAAATGTAAACATGTACACATCCATTCACACACCCATCCGCGAGATTTGACATGAGTATGGGGATGAGGTTGTCATCGCTGGAAGGCACAATTACCTTACAGATGCTCATTAGGGGGCAAAGTGTGTCACACACCCACACCCACATTCACACTTATATCACTCCCACGCCCACGCCCACACCCACTCACTCCCACGCCCACGCCCGCGCCCACAACCACACCCACACCCACACCCACACCTGGAAGAGGGAGAGGAGGAGGAGGAGGCACCCGGCTGGTTTCGACGTTCTGCCTCTGCACGCTGCTGCTGCCGCTGCACAATTACATGTGTATGTGTGTATTTGTGTGTGTGTGTTTGTGTGTGCTTGTGTGTGCGTGTGTGTATGTGTGTGTTTACATATGCACTATAATGGTTCACGCCACCATTAAAAAATGCCAGACGGGGTTATCTGAGGCCAAAAGTGGTACGGTTTTGGCATGCTCCTAGGGTATGGCTCCCCTAATTTGCACGATTTAAGCTCGGCTCTGATATGTAGGTTTCAGAGCAGTTTAGCTTAAACCTGCAAATTAGGGGGCCCATACCTAATCGGCCGCGCCGTGCACTCTACTTTTTGAGCAGCCATATGCTGTATCTGACCAGTCAGAGCATTAAATTGGGTTATTTTTTGTGTGCTGGAGTCCTTATAATAAAAAAAGATCATTGCAACAACAATGGAGCAAAATGAGCAAGTAGTTGGCGAAATATGCAAATGTATGCACCATTTCCCATGGAGAGCACCTACTTAGGGTACAGGTACACGACTTGTGCATTTAGTCCTGTCATTCCTTACGCAGGGTGACGTGACTAAATATGAGCACATGCTCTGGTAGCTTATAATATCAGTAACAGTGTGAAGCTAGATTGGGTTCAATGTGGTGAATTGACGTGAGAGTCTGAGAGTAGTTGCCCCTTTAATGCAACAAGGAGCATGTTTGGACATTTGCTCAGATAACCCCCTCTGAAAAAATGCAAACATAAGGACGGTAAAGCAAAGCGTCAACATCTTCTTGCATGAAAGCATTTTCTCCCCACGTTAGGGCAGTGATGTCAGCAAACACATCAGGGCAGTGGTGTCAGCAAACTCATCAGGGCAGTGATGTCAGCAAACACATCAGGGCAGTGATGTCAGCAAACACATCAGGGCAGTGATGTCAGCAAACACATCAGGGCAGTGGTGTCAGCAAACTCATCAGGGCAGTGGTGTCAGCAAACTCATCAGGGAAGTGGTGTCAGCAAACTCATCAGGGCAGTGAAGTCAGCAAACACATCAGGGCAGTGAAGTCAGCAAACACATCAGGGCAGTGATGTCAGCAAACCCATCAGGGCAGTGATGTCAGCAAACTCATCAGGGCAGTGATGTCAGCAAGCACATCAGGGCAGTGATGTCAGCAAACACATCAAGCAGTGGTGTCTGCAAACACATCAGGGCAGTGATGTCAGCAAACTCATCAGGGCAGTGATGTCAGCAAACCCATCAGGGCAGTGGTGTCAGCAAACACATCAGGGCAGTGGTGTCAGTAGACTCATCAGGGCAGTGATGTCAGCAAACACATCAGGGCAGTGATGTCAGCAAACTCATCAGGGCAGTGATGTCAGCAAACTCATCAGGGCAGTGGTGTCAGCAAACTCATCAGGGCAGTGATGTCAGCAAACACATCAGGGCAGTGATGTCAGCAGGGATGGGCCAAAAGTAAGCCAAAACATGTGCTGGAGCTCCCCTCTCCCTTTTATTGAACGCTCAACTATTTTCCAACAGTCTAGCAACTTGGTTAAGTTGGAAGGTGAGTCACGACGACTTAAATGCCAAGCCATGAGTGAAAAGTGTACGCCCTCAAAACCAGAGGATTAAAACTGTCGTCACCTGCTGTGCTGCTGAAATTGCTTTGGGGGAGGCACCAAAAGGGAGCAAGCCGCTGCCTGTACATGAGGAGAGTGTGTGTGAATGTGTGTGTATGTGAATGTGTGTGTATGTGTGTGTATGTGAATGTGTGTGAATGTGTGTGAAAGTAAATGTGTGTGTATGTGTGTGTATGTGAATGTGTGTGTGTGTCAAACCGCTGCCTGTACATGAGGAGAGTGTGTGCGAATGTGTGTGTATGTAAATGTGTGTGTATGTGTGTGCATGTGAATGTGTGTGAATGTGTGTGTGTGAAAGTGTGTGTTTGTGTGTGTTTGTGAATGTGTGCGTGTGTCAAGCCGCTGCCTGTACAAGAGGAGAGTGTGTGTGAATGTGTGTGTATGTGAATGTGTGTGTATGTGTGTATGTGAATGTGTGCGTGTGTCAAGCTGCTGCCTGTACATGAGGAGAGTATGTGTGGATGTGTGTATGTGTAATGTGTGTTTGTGCGTGTGTGTGTATATGTAAGAGGGTGTGTGTGTGTGTGTGTGTGTGTGTGTGTGTGTGTGTGTGTGTGTGTGTGTGTGTTTGCAACGGCAGGAGCAGCATGCACGTACGCTAAACAATACAAATCTAAACGCTTAATTTCAAATTGTCAAAGTGGGTGACAGCAATGTATGTAATAGCGATCAGCGGTTTATGTCTAAAAGGAAGGCTACGCACGATAGCACTGGTTTTCAAACTGAGCAACACCAGAAACAGGCTGTGCACACAATCTCCCCACACCCAAGCCCACATAAAAGGCACACACACACACACACACACACACATCCCGCAAATGCACCCAGTGCACCAAGACCCACCCGTTAGAGCAGAACACAAAAATGAGCTAGAAACACACAGAGAAGGCGCCAGACAAACAGGTTTAAGTAAAGCACGAGTACAAGCAAGCAAACAAGGCTGCCTGTAATTACCTTCTTCCTCTGGGTCCTCCTCCTCTTCCTCGTCAACAACGGCAGGCAGTTTAGCCACGAGCGCAGCCGCTATCCTCTCAAATTTCTGCTGGTCTTCCAGGGCAACAGCCTCATCAAACTCCACATCTCCGCCCTGGCTGCTGCACACTCCGCTGGGCTTTGCAAAGGAGGCTTGCCCTGGAAACTGCTGGAAAGGGTTTGCTCCTTCTCTTGGCCGGCTGTTTGCGCAGGAGCGCTTGTGACTGCTGGCACATGTGGTTGCGTGGGAACATGGGGTTGTGTGACTGTATCTCAATGTAGAAGCACATTGGCCGTGGAGGCCAGAAGAAACGAGGTGCATTTCAAAGTAATATTGAGTAAAAAAATTAGATAATTTGTCTCATGTCTCATGCCCGAGATTGGCTGAATCAAGAGCTGAGCGATGTGCATATTGTGTTTGTGAACAATGCTTTGCCTGAAGAAGTAGGCAAGAAGAGGAAAGCTGGTGCGAGCCATACTGAAATGCAAGCATACAAGCTTTTGCTGATGCACATACAATCAAACTCATACCCATGCCGCCATTTTCAGCTTGTTCTGTTATTTGTAGCTCCAAAGCAGTTGTAGTGTGTATGACCGCAATAACAGGGCGGTGTTTATCATTTGCACGTCAAAGCAGCAGCGCTCCTCCGTTCCCTTCAATGGCACACAATCGTGCATGCAGACGCACAAGAGGAAGATGTGACCAGCACCCTCCCTGGCCATCGGGTAATCCTGGCAGCTAGCAGCGAGTACTTCAGAGCCCTGTTTGTGCGGTGGAGCCAGCAACCACAGGAGGGTGGCACCAACCAGGTGAGAATTTGCATCTATGACATAGACATGACTGGTGCAGCTTGTTTGATGTCTCGAAGGTTGAATGCATCAGTCCTGCGTCTAATCAGTCGTGCTCAAGAGGGATTTTATGCGATGAGCATACAACAATGTGCACCTAGTGACCCTGAGCGAGCTTGATTATAACTGTCTTTAATTTCAAGCTTGAACTAGCTCAGGAAAAACGTGCCTGAGTAAGGAGCCAAGCCATCGTCTTAGTCTAAGGGTTAGTGTCTCACCAATTACCACTCAATTTCTGAGGATAGGTGCTCGTGCACTCCTGTAAAATTGCCCATCTGGATACGATCCTCCTGCAGGTCAAAGTCAAGCACGACGGCGCGGACGACCATGCAGCAGCCCTGGCCTGCCTTAAAGCCATGTACCTGCAAAAGCTGCCCGTTGATGAGGAGCCCTCAACCTCGGATGCCAGCCTCAAGCCAGTCCCACTCCTTGTCAAGGTGTTTGATTTGCTGATTGGTTGACACGAAAAGGGTGCAGGTGGTTGAGAGATTGCATGTCAAAGTAATATCAAAGCTGTTCATGTGTCAGCTGCAGATATATCATACCCTCTGTTTGCTCTTGCCTTCACGGCAACGTCGTAATTGTCTGCTAGTGCTCAAATGCTTGTGTGCACGTGAACGAAATGCTGCTTGTAGCCCGCTCAGATTTGCCCTGCTTGCATCGTGTCATCCCTAATGTAGATGGCCTGGTGGGCGGACCTGTGGCAAGCGCCTTCCTGCATAGAGCTGTGCTTGAGTGGCTTTGCTGAGATCAAAGACCTCCAAGCGGATGACGTGAACGCCATGCTGGAGGGCCTCCCGGAACCTGCCCAGAGCTCACCATCATTCACCAAGGTGAAAGCTTCAACCCAAACGGGCCAAGTATTTTACTCTTTTGACAAACAGCACTGGTAAAGCTTGCGCTCCCACCTGCGTGCCCCAGTTGTCTGATCACTGCGTTCTGAGGTTTGTGTCTCCTTCAGCCAACATTACAATTTACATGTTTTGACAACTACCCCAACCTCCCTTGCGTGGCTCAGGTCAAAGAAGCTTGCAGAAAGTGGCTGCTGAAGACATATGGCGATGTACATGGCGCTATCACAGACCCAGAGATGCGTCAGTCCTTCTGCGGGCTCCATTTGTCGGCGGTCAAGCTGTGGATGGAGGCAGATGAGCTGGCCGCCACAGAGAACGACGTTGCTGTTCTCGTGACTTTTTGGCATGCAGGCAAGCAGGTAAATACTCTTGTTCTCGATCTCAGGAAGGAGAGAGCTTCAGTTTCAGCAATGAGTACTACTGGCTGGTGCCCGGTTAGCTAGAATACCGTACAGACTGTTGACCAATGTGAGGTTTTACATTTAATAAACCCCAATGCGAGCTTATGCGAGGGCCACACAATCTAATTACTTACCTCAATGCGACCTATGCGAGGGCCTTTGGCCCTTCGAGCTGCACGCACATGTGTGCGTGCGTGCGTGTACGTGCGTGTACGTGCGTGCACATATGTGTTTGTGTGTGCGCAAACATGTGTGCGTGCGTTGTGTATGTGCGCGTGTGTGTATACGGTTGTTTACGTACGTGTGTGCTTGTGTTGTGTTCTTGTGCGTGCGTTTGTGTGTGTGCGTACGTGTATGCGTGCACGTACGTGTGTGTGTGCGTGCGGGTATGTGTGTGTGTGCGCGCGTAGTGTGCATGCGTGCGCATGTGTGCGTGCGTGTGTGTACGTGCGTGTGTGTGCGTGCGCATATGTGTGTGTGCGTGCACATAGTGTGTGCGTGCGTTGTGTATCGTGTACATGCGTACATGTGTATACGGTTGTGTACGTACGTGCGTGCGTGCGTTGTGTACTTGGGCCGTGTGTATGTGTGTGCATGCGCGTACGTGTGTGCGTGCGTGCGCGTACGTGTGTGTGTTTGTGTTTTTGTGTGCATGAGGGTACGTGTGTGTGTTTGTGTTTTTGTGTGCATGAGGGTACGTGTGCGTGCGTGCGCATGTGAAGGGATTGATTGCGCCTTCCTCTTGGTGTCCTTCCTCCCCAAGAGAGGGCCAGCAACCCAAGCTGTTTGTCCACCTTGACGGCCTTGAGGGGCGGCTCGGGAGGCTTTCCCGGCCTGTACCCGTTCATGATTAAAATCAATTAACTAACCCGAATGAAAGCTCCGCGAGGCCCTTGCCACATAGTTACTTAAATGCTCCCGACACACCACGAGGGGGTCAGAAAACGTCCGCGGTACGCATTGATATACGGTCTGTACAATATTGAAAGAAAAGGAATATCCAGATCATTGGCCAGACTTATGAAAACATTCCGTGAATATCTGACTGAGTGCTCAAAGAAAGAACCACCTGGCATGTATATCATAATACGTATTGCTAGAAGAAACTGGCCAATTGTATTACATTAAACATGGCTCAGAGAGGATAAAAATGAGTCATAATAAACGTCAGTGACAAGTTTGGATCCCCTTGACCCATCAGCCTACCAAACAAGCTCATTGGGGAAAGCTTCTACACATTCAGAAAGGGCACCAACCTGCCCCTGTGTGACTTTATAAAGGTCGTTACTTACCTTAAAGGGGGGGGGAACAGATGCATGCTCCTGCAGATCAACTGATTGCCAATGCCAGCTAGCGTTGGACCATCTACATTTTGTTGTTCAAGTCAGACATCCCACATTTCTTGCAACCTTGGTGTCGTCATAGTTTTGAATGGATAGGCTTTTTGGCCTTTCCTCATGAGTATTGGTGACTGTGCTTGTCGACCATCCTATTATTTTATCCACTTGTAGCTGACGACAAGGCTGGAGTTGAGGATTGAAAGCTGTTGTATTACTAGCGCATACAGGTGGAGTGTTTTCTGATTATGAGGGGATTGGTTTTTGTCATAAGAAATATGAGTAGGGCTGGCCAATACCATTAATTTGTACGTAGCCATATATTATGCGGTGACCTTAACAGGGAGAGCACCGTACATTCGTTCATAAACGGTTTATATATACGCTTCTGGCCACCCTAAAATGGGTGTCTGCATTACATGTATCCACTTATTTGACCCCCAAACTGTTGGCCGCTGTTTGTCCACCCCAGCAATTTTTGTGTTTTTGTGTTCATGTATTGGTACAATCAAATTCTTTAATAAACATCCCGTAGCTGTAACATCTTGCATTTTCGTATATGAGTGCTTGTGTGTATGCACGTGTGTGTGTGCGTGTGTTTGCGTGCATGTTGAATTGGCTGCTCTCACAATAGGATTTGAAAAGCGTCAAAACTTTTGACATGATGTCTGAATGTCAGACCCCTTGCATCCTACTGGAAGTCCCCTGGACTTTTGCAACCTCTCTTTTTGAAGCCTTGCACCAAGTGGCTTTGCAGCAGACCAAAATGTTTTACACTCAAAACACAGGGCCAGACCTGCACTGTGGACAACCAGTGGGATTTATCCGAGCTCTTGCGTGTGGGCAATCTATCCAAGATCGTCAGAGAGCTCCAACTCTGCAAGCTGCCCTGGTTCCGCGCCTCTGAGCTTCTTCCCCTGTTCATATTGTCTGCCAGCTTGAAACAGAATGGGACAGAAATTGTTGCTGACCTTTCCTTCCCGTTGGCTTGGACAGCTGCTGAGAGGGCTGGAAAAGTTCCCACTGCTGTTGCTGCTGCACGGTGTGAGTATACCTGGAAGATATCAAGCTCGGAGCTGGCCCCCCTGTTTGAGGCCGGTCATAATGGGAATCTTTACGGTCTGAAAATCTATCTCAAGGGCGTGTTTTTCCGCCTTAATTTACATATGTCAGGGTCGAGCATGGGGGTGTACGTGCAGCCAGTGAAGAGTGGTGTGCTTCCGTGTCCTCTTCTTGTGTGCATGAATTTTGATATTCTTCATCTCACCGCCTCAGGTAGGGAGGAGAGTGTTGTACCAATGGATGATGATCCAGCATTTGGTTGTGATGGATGTGGTTATAATGATGTCTTTACAGGCATTGACAGCCTCGCTGCATTGCAAGGGCGGTTATCTGATGGTCTCCTTGCCTTCAAATTGAAGGTGCATAACGTTTCATAGGGAGCTTCCATAAAGAACTGACTACCGCACAGAGAGGGAGAGAGGGAGGGAGAGATGAGAGAGAGAGAGAGAGAGAGAGAGAGAGAGAGAGAGACCTGGACAGACAAGATGCTAGAGTATTGACCCTTTGCCCTTGTAGGGTTGTATGGAATGCCTTGGATGGTACCACGCAGCCCTTGCTCAATGTTTTTTCCGATGACTTCAGCCTGCCTGCTAGCCTGCTGTTGCGACATCTTCAGGGTGGTAGGGGCTTTATACGCAAGTCTTCTGTTCACGCCATGAGCTGATCTCTTCGACTTGTCCTGGTAATCAATTCCTTTTTTCTTTGGGTAGCTTGCCATGCAAAACTTTTCGAACTCTTGAAACGCACAGCCAAAAAGGAAATAGCTCCTCAAACAAAAATAGAATTGCCTTAAACTGGGCGCAGATTCCCGCACATATGCAAATTCTTGGGATCCACACCATCACACCAGCTTTAATATGCAGAAACACTCCTCTGAAACAATATACAGACGCCCCTTCCCGAACACACTTGGGAGATGCACATCATTGCCACATGGAATACTAAAGGCAGAAACTGCCTCAATGCTTGCAAAATCTGGCTAAAAGAGCTTGCCAAAGAAATTCCCGAGGCAAAGTGGGAAATCAATTACATCTGTAACGACCCCTACCCTACCCCTCTGAACTTAGCACTGAAAAGACTCCTGGCCTATTTAAAGTAAGAAAACTACCCAGCGACCACCTCCATCAAACCCCACAAGGCCCCCAAGGTTAAAAAGTACCCTGGATTCACCTCAGAGCTCTGGCTGATAAAGCGACCCAACACAGCTCCAGCCCAAACTGATCCGTTAAATACAAGATTGGCGGGGCTGGACCTAGTACACTGATGGCAGCCTTAAAAACACGAAGAAGGGCAAGACACAGGATCAGGTGTATACCACCCTTGCTTCAAGTATCCCATCATATGAACCCAAGGGCGTAGGTGTAACCAATGCCATCTCACGTGCAGGGCTAGCAGCTAAAGCAGCTGCAATCATTCACGGCTACTCCCATATAGCCAAGATAGCCTAACCTTAATGCACCAAATTAAAATGCAGCTTGCTGTCACGACGAATCGTGGTACCAGCTTAGGTAAGGTTACATCGCTAAAAATACCTCAGGAGGCATCTGAACGGAAGCTTGAAAAAAAAGTTTGTAACGATACCTAGCTAGACAAAAGGGGAAACGCCTTAGAGAAAAGAAAATGAGATGGAAAGTAAGAAGGAAAGTAGGAGCAAAAGGCAAGAAGTTGGAAGCCAAAAAGGGAGCTGAAGTATAACCAGCAGGGTTGCCTGGTGCGGGCATCTAAGTATCCCCCTCCCTTAATCATGCTGGCTGTGTCATCAGTGTCATCACTACCAGCAGTTTTATCTTTTATTTTTTTCCTATTCTTTTCTTCTTTTCTATAACCAGCAGAGGGAAAGTTTGGTCTGAACACAGAGAGCCTTGAAGGAAGTAGTGCCAGTGCACCACATAGACACGCCGAAGGTCAAGCCAGCTTTAAAACCAGAAGCAAAGTAGCAGGTAGGTCTAATAGGCAGGCGCAAGCAGATTCTATCTATTGATATCGGGGCAAAGAGTCAAGCTTTTGATCCATGTGGGTCCCAAAGGCACGCAACTTTGCTGCAAATTGCTCAAGCATGACTGACTTGTGGGGCTGACTGCTATCTGTCACTGGTGCCTGCTTTCTCTTGGGGATTTTTGTCGCTGATTCTGTTGCTGGGGCTGCTGGAGCTGGTTTTGCTTTGGTACCAGCTTAAGCGTGGATTGCAAGTATGAGCCATATAGGGTGTGTTTAACGTCTCCTCCCTTTCCACGCAAAAAGGAAGCGACGGCTCAAGCACCGCACCGAGGAGATGGTTATCAGACAAGTCTGAGAAAAGAGCGAGTTTGTTACAAGAGAACCATCTAAACTGGCCAAACAACCAAATAACCATAAAACCGCTGCTCACATTATAAATCGCAGGGGAAATCACATGATACGTCCATGCCACTGATTTAGCATGACATCTCACACCCAAACCTCCACCGCCATCACATCCAGGGAAATGTCCTCCAGTCAATGCCAAAGCAATCCACCGGTGCATTTTTTCCCAATTAATCAGTCACCACCGCCCATTCACCCATTCATTTCTACAAAGTCAAATCCCACACAGGTATTATAGCCAATGAAAGTTTTTTCATTCCATAGTCAACGAATATGCTGATGTTCTTGCTCGAAAAACAACCTACTCTGACGTTGCGGATACCTTCATCAAAACAGCTGGCCCTGAGAGGAATTCCTCCAACTACATCTACTGGCTTGCAAAAGAATACGAAGAACACCGAATCATAGAAAATCACCCAAACACAAGCCAGTAATCTACCTCAAGGCTCTGGTACCTGCAACCCTCTTGATCCCCATTGATTTTTCCTTTGCTTTTCGCGGTGGAGGAGTTTTACAGTACTCCGTACCTAAGTGGCTCCTTTTTCTTGATTTATTTGGGGAGTGGTTTTCGCTGCCTGCGTGGTTTTTCTTTTCTTACCTATCCAATTACATACCATGACGCCTTGCAAGCCAAATGAACCCCCTCCACAAACCAGGAAATGCCAATCATGCATACCGTAGCAAAGTACCATGATTACTATCAGACCCTTATCAAAAATGAAACTGCCAACGGAGCCGCTAGCAACGTTTTCACAACAGCATACTATGTCCCTGTTAAAACCAAGTGCATTATTATGAAGAACAGAACAGGAACCCTGTACAACCAAAAGCATGCGGTATGATTTAAGCACTTAATAAGCCTAAGTTGCCCCCTCTGCCCTCAAATAGACAGTTCCCTGCATATCCTTTCTGGATGCCAACACACGCAAATAAAAAATATGATCACCGAGAGACACAACTTAGCATGCAGTATGATCTTCAAAGCCATCAGCAAGACAGGCTTCCTAGGATCCTGCTTTGTCTGCATATATAGGTAGCAGCGAACGGCTGGCTATGCAAAATCTTCAGATTCCTGATACAGCTGAAACTAGGATTATACCAAAGTGGCTCTATCAACCCCGCTTCTCTGAGTCAGACAAAAATAATTTTACCTCCAGCCGTCCGGATGCTGTACTGGTTGCTCCCATCTACGCAAAAAATACAACAAGAGACTAGCAATGAAGGGGGGTAGGTTCTTAGGAGTGGCAGGGGGCAACTCAGGGAGACCGGGAGCACCTCAGTAGCACCGCCAGCCATTAAAAGTAGTAGTAGTAGCACCTTCCCCAAACAGCACCGATCCAAAGATCTCAGCATTTTTTATCGTGACATCCATTCCATCGAGATCAAGTACTGTGAGGATATTAGACCTCATGACCAGCTGAGCGCCACGCAGGAACAACATTAAGGCCTCTGCTCCATCCGTTAAAGAGCCTCCGTTACTCTCCACACCATTCTTTTGGGAGTGGGTGGCACCACATACAACACTCACACGCTGGAGCCTTTTAAGGAGCTGGGTCATGATTCTCAAAGAGTTGAAACATGCTTCCAAGCTCCATGTTAGTTCCGTCAATTAACATGATAGTTATGAAACATGCTTCCGAGCTCCATGTTAGTTCTGTCAATTAACATGAGAGTTATGAAACATGCTTCCAAGCTCCATGTTAGTTCTGTCAATTTACATGGAGCCAAACTGACATATCCTTTCCATGCATGTGCATGTGACTATTACCAACGGGTTCGGGATCAGGAGGGTTGCAGGCTTGGCCTGAAACCGGCTCCTGATGAGAGTTGATAACAGTACTGGAAAGGGCACGTCTGGTATGGACAAGTTTAGCAGCAAAGTTCACAGAGTGCACATGGAGCTTGGAGGCAAGCTTCTTACCTCTTTGAGAATCGAGACCCAGTTCCTTGAAAGGCTTCAGAGTGTGAGTGTTGTAGATGGTGCCGTCCACACCCAAAAGGATGATGTGAAGAGTAACAGAGGCTCCTTAGAGAATGTTGCGAACTTTGAAGGTCTTTGTGCTGTTCCTTTGCAGCGTTCAGCTGGTTCTGAGGTCTGATGTCCTCACAGTATTTTATTTTGACAAGGTGGATGTCACGCCGAGGTTTGCTGAGGTCTTAAGGTCGGTGCTGTCTGGGGTTAGTGGCTCTACTGGTGGCTGGCAGTGCTGCTGAGGTGCTCCCAGTCTCCCTCAATTGCCCCCTGCCACTTCGAAGAACCCACCCCCCTACATTAGTTTGTTGTTTTTGTGTTTTTGCAGCGCTGGGAGTAACCAGCACAAAATCTGGGCGGCTGGAGGTAAATCTGTCTTTATCTAGGAAGCGGGGTGGGAAGTGCCATTTGGGAATTCTACTTTCAGCTGTTTCAGAAATCTGGAGATTTTGCATGGCCATCCGTTCATTGCTGCCTATATCTTTGGAGACAATGCATGATCCTAAGGAGCCTGTTTTGCTGATAGCCTTAAAGATCATGCGGCATGCTAAGTTGTGTCTTTTGGTGATCATGTTCCTTATTTGCGTGTGTTGGCA
>Ga0307968_1003169_pt1 | contig 13676 bp, 18 predicted proteins | sample OrgLakmetagen650_FD_201834 | JGI IMG/M metagenome (GOLD analysis project Ga0307968, IMG submission 201834) | Saline water microbial communities from Organic Lake, Antarctica - #650 | ecosystem: Environmental > Aquatic > Non-marine Saline and Alkaline > Saline | place: Antarctica: Organic Lake... | reverse complement strand
GCACACGCACACACACCGACCCCACCTTCTCAGACACCACACTCCTCTACAAACAACGGGTCCTGGCTCGTAGACAGTGGCACAGCAGCAGCAAGCAACAGACCCGCTGTACGCGTGGCCACTGACAACTGCAGTGGTAGCGACAACGTGTGGGGGCAAAGTGAGCACGAGCCTCTCAGCACTCAGCGCTTTGCATGGGGCCTCCAGCACATGCAGCACTTGCACGCTGCTTCTCTGCGGCAGTTGCAGCTCAGGCACGCTACCTCACACCTGCACATGCAACACGCAGCTTCCCTACATCACCACACTGCTAGTGGCTCAGGTGAGGCTGACACGCATGCTTGCGTGTGTGTGTGTCTATATATGTGTGTCTGAGTGTGTGTGTGTGTGTCTGAGTGTATGCGTAAATGATTGTGTATGGTGTTTGTGTAGGTGAGGCTGACATGCATGCTTGCATGTATGTATGTGTGCGTCTGTGTGTGTCTGTGCGTTTGTGTGAGTGTGTGTGTGATGTATGTTTGCACGTGTCACACAAACACTTACATTCATGCACGCTCAAGCATGTAAGTATGTGCTTCCACACTAGCATCCTAAAAAATGGTCTTTGTAGGGTTGGTCAGAACCATATATATGTAATATGCATATATATACGCTGCATATATACATATATACGGGATCCTTTGGCAGGGGAATTCACCAAATATACGGTTGAATACGGTGCATATATACGATATACGGTTCTGGCCAATTCTAGGTTTCTACACTAGCTTCCAAACAAGCAAACACTGACTGCTCATTACCACACTGGTAGCACAGTAGCATGTATATCCATGCCTATACACAAAAATACTCACTCTTTTTGAGCAGCACGTTTTCTGCCTACACAAAGGCACTCACTCTATTTTCAGCAGCACGCTTCCTGCCTGCACAAAGGCACTCACTCTTTTTTCAGCAACACATTTTGTGCCTACACAAAGGCACTCACTCTTACTTCAGCAGCACGTTGTCTGCCTACACAAAAGGCACTCGCTTTTTTCAGCAAAACGCTTCCTGCCTACACAAAAACACTCGCTCTTTTTTCAGCAGCACGCTTCCTGCCTGCACAAAGGCACTCACTCTTATCTTACGTCAGCAGCATGTGCATTCAATCCCAGCCCTCTAATTTCCCATGTGAGCACGCTTTCACAAACGTCCGTACGCAATTGTCTTTCAGTGTCTGCAGCAACCGACAGCTGGCTGCCTCCGACAAATGCTGACAGCTGGGGTGAGCTGGTGGTGCGTGACTCCTATCTGCAGCGGGTACAGGACCACACACACAGGTGCGTGCGTGCGCACTACGCACGCTCGCTGGCAGTGGCTGTGCAGTGCCATGTTATGAAGTTGTGGTTGCGTGTGGTAGGTTGGACCAGTGTGAGATGTTTGCATCAAAATTGAAGAGTGAGGTAGAAGGTGGCACCAGTGTGAGATGTTTGTATCCAAACAGATGAGCGAGGTAGAAGTGCTGTGCAGGCAGAAACAACGTGTTGTAGTTAAGCTTTTTGTGGGAGTGTGGATCACAAAAACCGCACAGGTTCTCCCACAATTAGACGAGTTGGGCAGCATCAAGGTAAGACAGAAATTTGAATGTTTATAAAACATGGACCCCCTTGTTTCCTGGCTCCGGAACTGCTGCACGCATCCAGGCAGCTTGGAAAGGTCTGAAAAATCCACAAACCCTTGCAAACCACAAACTTCACGAGTTCCACCCCTGGTTTTGCGCTTTCAGGGCTGCTGCACGCATCCAGGCAGCTTGGAAGGGGCTGCGGGCCCGACGTGAAGCTCAGGTGGGGTTGATCACTGTGTGGACAGAAGCAGGCAGAAATTGCAGTCAATGGTGCTAGCAGGGAGAATGCGCATGATTGCAGAGCTGCACGGCCAAACAAAAATATAAAACGAGATGCGGATGAAAAGTAGAGTACTCTTTGCCATACAGGCCCTGCCCTCAGAGGCACACCAGCAGCAAACAACAGCAGCTGCCCTGCCCCAGCACTGAGCATAGAGATAGCATTCACACGTGCATGCATGCACACATTCATGACACAGGCCTTGCGTTCTGAGGCACACCAGCAGCAACGTGCTGCGGCTGCTCTGTTTTTGCAAAAAGTGTGGCGTGGGCGTGCAGTTCGGCACGGGACCTTACTAGCAGGCCTGCTGGGAGAGAGGGCAGCTAGGCTGCGTGCTGAGGCGCTTGCTTCGGCGCAGGCCGCACAGGTGTGTGTTTGTGTGCATGTGTGCATGTTTGTGTGCATGTATGTGTGCACGTGTGCGTGTGCGTGTGCTTATGTAAGTGTGTTTGTGCTTATGTGTGTGTATGCATGTGTGCAATAAAGTGTTTGTTCAGACTATTGGGGTTTGATAAGGCAGAGGCCCCACAGGTGAGCGGATTTGCTTGTGATGTATGAAGCCTGGATGTTGTAATGGGACAACAGGTGTGCTGTAGGCTAAAGAAGTACAGCAGGAAATTGTTCTAAGGGGGTCAGTTAAAAAGGTTCACAGAGGTATGAACACATACACTTTTAGCACGTGCTTGTTTTCAAGTCACACAGTGTGGTTGCAAGCGAAGCAGGTGCACTTTGACTTAAGGCAATCACTGTACTTTGCATACCCACACATACACCCACAAACGCATTTGCATGCACACACGCACGTGCACATACACACACAAGCACGCACAAGCAGGCTGCATACATATACGCACACCCACACACATGCAGGTTGCATCCATATACACACATGCATGCACACTCATATGCACTGCAGGTTGCAGCAGAGGCCAAGCAGGCAGAGCTTGAGTCTGCAGCGTTATGCATTCAGGCCCTCGTGCGTGCACGCACGGTGCGCAGGCGCCTGCAAGCTGCAAAAAATGCTGCACGGTGCGTGCATCTGCTCAGGATTGTGTGTGTGTGTGAACGTGTGTGTGTGTCTTTTGAAGGATGCATATCTCTGTCAGCCTTGATCCTTGGTTGCAATTTTTTGGTCTAACAGTGGGATGACGACTTGCTTTTATTGTTAAGGGTGTTGCCAAAGCTGTTGCCTTGATTGCTACGGGCATCGTCAAACCTGTTGCCTGCATTTCTTGGCTATTATGAAAGTTAAAAGGTACCTATGAGGAATGCTGGACGCTTGCTACACACTGTTTTTTCCTAATTGTGAATGGGATTTTAGTAGGAGTGGTCTGAGTAGCTTTAACTGTTTGAGTATATATTTGTAATTGGTTGCTCTCTTAAAAGCGTGCACCAATATTTTGTTGCAAACCCACAAGTTGCTTTGCTTGTGCATGCACGTACACACACAGGTATGTTGATTCTGATGACGAGGACGAGCTGGAAGGCGTGGAGGATGGCTTCTTGGACAATGTGGCAGGACTCCTGGGTGACAACAGGTGTGTTTGTGCTTGTGTGCGTTTGTGCTTGTGTGTGTGTGTACGTGTGTGTGTGCACGTGTGTGTGTGTGCACGTGTGTGTGTGTGTGTGCACGTGTGTGTGTGTGTGCACGTGTGTGTGTGCACGTGTGTGTATGCTCTGCGTTGCGTCCATGACAAAGATGGAACTAGTGCATGGACTGGAATGGGCGGTTCCTCAATAAATGAAAATCAATCGATTGTGGTGGGGTTGTCTCTTGTCTTATTTCTTATTTCTAAGCAGGAACCAAACACTAGAGCTTCAGTACTTGTGTTTGATGTGTTGTTGGTGCAATTGATGGTTGTTTGCATTTCATTCAAACACACACCCTCAGCTACTGCCTCAGCCAGTTGGCACTCCAGCAACCGCTGCTGCTCCTTGGTCCTACCTTAAGGCCCAATAAACCGACAGCAAGGCAATGCTCTGCAGCTGCACGAGACACACACACACACATTTTCCCCACTCGCTGCTAGTGATGTGCAAGGGGGACAACACACACACACACACATTTTCCCCACTCGCTGCTAGTGATGTGCAAGGGGGACAACACACACACACACATTTTCCCCACTCGCTGCTAGTGATGTGCAAGGGGGACACCACACACACACACACACACATTTTCCCCACTCGCTGCTAGTGATGTGCAAGGGGGACACCACACACACACACACACATTTCCCCCACTCGCTGCTAGTGATGTGCAAGGGGGACACCACACCACCACCACCACCACCACCATTCCAACTGGCAAATGCGCACACGCAGGCACGCACACACACACACACACACACGCACACACACACGCACACACACGCACACACACACACACACACGCACACATGCACTCATTACTTGCGCATCGGAACCACGTTTCTCTGGTTGCAGGGGCTCCACACCACCAGCAGTGAAGGCCACTCATCACCTCCCAGCCCACTCATCCACCAAACAGCAGCAACCACCACCACAGCAACTGTCAACGGGCGGCACTGCTGCTCCTGCCCCCCAGGTACTAGTTTAGACAGACAACCAGGGTTGGCCAGAACCATATACATACCTTGTAAATACGGTATTTTTGGCTGGGAAATCACCAAATATACGGTCATATACGGCGTATATGTACGGTTCTGGCCAACCCTGCAGATAACAGCAGGCAATCTGATGGTGGTGGCCTGCCCCTCCTAAGGCCTGGCCCTCCTGAGGCAAAACAGTTGGAAATTGAAATAGAGGCATTCCACGAGGGAGGACTTTGCCCCCCCGGTAATAGAAAATATGGACGATGCCTAGCAGGCACTATTTTATTATTTTCTTTCACCTCAGGGAATGGAAGCACTCAAGCTCTGTCTTACAAAAGAAAGCGTCGTTCTCACAAATGGACCTCAGGGGTTGGCTTGGACATCGAAACGCATCTTACACATGGGAACACCCGTAAGGTTTGCAACATTCACATGGGTGCACCCGTAAAATTTGCATATTACGCATGATAACTCCCTTTAGGTTTGTCTTACTTTCAAAAATGAAGCACCTAGAATTTGAATACGCACGGAGCGCATCAGTTCATGCATCAATACCTGATATAAAGGTCACGTCCCACGTGTGCCTCCTAGCACCTTGCAGACAGTGCTGGCTTGGCAGTTAGGGAACCCAGAGGACCCAAAGGCTTAGCTTTTCATGCATATTGCATATGCACTTTGGCCATACATGCACACAGATACACACACCTGTTGTTACTACGTACTGCCAATCACTCCCACAGCAGGGCTCCCCCAATTGAATAGCGGCTTCTGTTGCGAACAGGGTGGCTTGCTTCAAATTTCCTTACAAGCACGCGTGCGCACACACACACACACAAACACACACACAATTGCTTGTACTCACGCACGTGCCTTTGATAGTTTCACGCACAGCAGGGTCCCCCAACAGCAGCAGCAGCAGGCAGTGGAATGGCGGCCTCTGTCGCAAGCAAGATGGCTCAGTTTGGCCATTTGACACGAGCATTTGCCGCAAAGACGGGAAGGTTGGCTGCGTTTGGAGGAGGAGGGGGAGGGGGTGCCAAAAAAGGTGCTGAAAAAGGTGTGAGGAAGGGTGACAAAGTAATAAAGATTTCGCTGGTGAGTGTAGTAGTTCTGTCTGTGTAGGTATGTGGCTGTGTTTTGAACAGGGGGGGGTAAGGGACATGGGAGGGGGCGCTGGAAAAGGGTGAGAAGAGGCTAGCCTGCTCATCCTCTGACGCTTGCACGCTGTGGGAGAAGGGGGTGAGCCAGTGTGTGAGGAGCTAGCTTTTGGTTCTTCAATGTGGGTGGGCAAGAAGGTAATTGCGTGGAATTCTAGCAATGTGTGTGTGTGTGCATGTGATCAAGGCCTACATGTGCACACGATTGTGCAGAGGGAGGGACTAATAGCTGACTGTGCACGCTATCCATTGCCGAGGGCAGGAGTGCTGATTGGCTGTGCGGTGCACACAACTGTGCAGAGGGAGAAATTAATAGCTGACTGTGCACACTATCAATTGCAGAGGGCGGGGGTGCTGATCGGCTGTGCGTATGATTCATTGCAGAGGGAAGGAGTGGTGGCTGGCTGTTTGCGTAATTTTTCGATTCATGACAGAGGGCGGGAGTGCTGATTGGCGGTGCACATGGTTCATTGATTCATTGCTGAGGGCCGGAGTGCTGGCTGGCTGATAGTATGATTATTGCAGAGGAAAGGAGTGCTGGCTGGATGTTTGCGTAATTCTTTAATTCATTACAGGAGCGGGAGTGCTGATTGGCGGTGCACATGGTTCATTGATTCATTGCTGAGGGCCGGAGTGCTGGCTGGCTGATAGTATGATTCATTGCAGAGGGAAGGAGTGGTGGCTGGCTGTTTGCGTAATTCTTTGATTCATGACAGAGGGCGGGAGTGCTGATTGGCGGTGCACATGGTTCATTGGTTCATTGCTGAGGGCTGGAGTGCTGATCGGCTGTGCGTATGATATGATACATTGCAGAGGGGAGGAGTGCTGACTGTGAGTTGCAGGCCTCTTGCACAACAACAACGGGAACTTCAAATGCTGTATATGACCTAATACACATACATACATACATACATACATACATACATACATACATACATACATACATACATACATACATACATACATACATACATACATACATACATACATACATGCATACACACACACACACACCAGCTGTCCCTGCAGATGTGGCAGCGGCTGAGGAGCCCTCTGAGGCACCGCCACCCGCTGTGACTGCATGGGATGGTCACATGCCCATGGCACGTGCAAACGATGTGCCTTCACAAGGTATGTGTTTGTGTGTGTATGTATGTGTGTATGTATGCGTGTGTGTGTATGTGTGCGTGTGTGTGCGTTTGTGTTATGTAGCTACACGTGTGCTAATATTGCTGCGTGTAGTATCTGAGAGGGATGTGTGTCTGTTGCACATTTGCTGCTGTGTGCACGTATTCGTGTGTGTACGTGTATGTGTGTGTGTACATGCACGGGCGTGGGTGGGTGTGCATGTTCCCGGTTATTAACTTCTCCCCACTCCAAATGAGCTTATCACTCACAAAGTGGCAATGCCACGCACACACATACATGCGCACACACAAACAAACACACACACAAACACACACACACACACACGCACACACACACACACAAACACACACACGCGCACAGGCACCCCCAGCCACAGCCGTGTCCCCTCCCTGCCCCCTCTCAAGCCCTCTCCCTCATCAGCAGCTTTCACCACCACCCCACAGCACCCCCCAACAAACCACAACCTCTGCCGCCAACCCCCTGGACTTCAGCCCCTAGTCCTGGAGCAGTCCTTTGACACGTCGCCCCCTCCCCCTCCTGCCTTCCATAGCGGGGGCTTTGACGGCCTAGGTGCGCAATGATGTGGTGGTGTAGGTGTGTAATGATGTGGTGGTGTGTGGTGTGGTGGTGTAGGGTGCGTAATGGTGTGGTGGTGTAAGGTGCGTAAAAGTGTGATGGTGTAGGTGCGTGATGATGTGGTGGTGTGGGTGTAATGGTTTTGTGGTGTGGTGGTGTAGGGTGTTTATTGGTGTGGTGGCCTAGGTGCGCAATGATGTGGTGGCGTAGGTGTGTAATGGTGTATTGATGTGGTGGTGTAGGTGTTTATTGCCGTGGTGGTGTAGGTGTATATTGATGTGGTGGTGTGTGTTGTGGTGGTGTGGTGGTGTAGGTGTATTGATGTGGTGGTGCAGGTGCGCAATGATGTGGTGGTGTAGGTGTGTTATGGTGTGATGGTGTAGGGTGTGTAATTGTGGTTGTACAGGGCGTATAATGATGTGGTGGTGTAGGGTGTTTTTTGGTGTGGTAGTGTAGGGTGTCTAATGGAGTGGTGGTGTAGGGTGCGTAATGATGTGGTGGTGTAGGGTGTTTGAAGGTGGCTCAGGTGCGTGGACGGTTGGTCGTCCCCATGCCAAACAGTCACCCCAAACAGTGCTTAACAGCCTTTCACCACCGCTCTGTGCATTACATAGAGAAGGACGTAGGGACGGGGTCATTTTTGATGCGTCACAAGTCGATAGCTGCACAGTGCATTGCGTTTGGGGTGCAGAAGGAAAAAAAGAGGAAAGAAGGAAGCGCTGCGCAGGTGTTGCTTCTTTGTTGTGGCACAGGAAAGAAGGAAGCGCTGCGTAGGTGTTGCTTTTAATCTGTTGCACAGGAAAGAAGGGAGCGCTGCGAAGGTGTTGTTTTTAATCTGTGGCTCAGGAAAGAAGGAAGCGCTGCATAGGTGTTGCTTCTTTGCTGTGGCACAGGAATGAAGGAAGCGCTGCATAGGTGTTGCTTCTTTGCTGTGGCACAGGAAAGAAGGAAGCGCTGCGAAGGTGTTGCTTCTTTGTTGTGGCACAGGTGTGGTCACAGCAGTGCCTCTGTTTGCTGAAGCATAGGTGTGGTTACAACAGTGCCTCTGTTTGCTGAAGCACAGGTGTGGTCACAGCAGTGCCTCTGTTTGCTGAACCATAGGTATGTGGTCACAGCAGTGCCTCTGTTTGCTGAAGCACAGGTGTGGTTACAACAGTGCCTCTGTTTGCTGTAGCACAGGTGTGGTCACAGCAGTGCCTCTGTTTGCTGAACCATAGGTATGTGGGTACAACAGTGCCTTTGTTTGCTGTAGCACAGGTGAGGGTACAACAGTGCCTCTGTTTGCTGTAGCACAGGTGTGGTTACAGCAGTGCAGCGGGTGATGCCATTGAGTGTGATGCACAGGCGGTAGGATTGAATGCAGTATGTTGTGCCCATTACAGCCTGCCTCTGTTTGCTGTAGCACAGGTGAGGGTACAACAGTGCCTCTGTTTGCTGAAGCACAGGTGTGGTTACAACAGTACAGCGGGTGATGCCATTGAGTGTGGTGCACAGGCGTTAGTATTAAATGTAATATGTTTAGAGTCGGTCAGAACCGTAGATGTGCACCGTATATGACCTTATATTTGTTGATTTCCCTGCCAAAACATCTGTATATTCACCGTATGTATATGGTTTTGGTTAACAGATGTCTATAGATGTTGTGCCCATCACGAACTGCCTCCTTTTGCTTTGGCGTATAGGTGGATGGGGCGGCACAGCAGGAGAGCAAGGGACGGAAGCTGCAGGTGTGTCTGCGTTCATTCTGTTATGTTCGCTGAACACTCGTGGTACGCACACACACACACACACACACTCACACACACAATCAAACATACAAGCAAACATACAAGCAAACACACACTCACACATACAAGTACAGGAGGAGGGAGAGGAGTGCAGCAGCAGCAGCAGTGCTCATCTGAGGGGGACAGCGAGGGGGGACTCAGTGGATCAGAGCTCACGTCTCCAGTGTCGCAGGCGCCTAGCAGCATGGCAGCTGATGCAAGGTGCTTGCACGTGTGTGTGTGTGTGTACATACATGCATGCATACACGTGTATGCATGAACATTGTGTGTGCATGAGCAAATGTGTGTATGCAGGTGCACGCACATGTGTACGCACGTGCGTGTGCGTGGAAGTCGCTGATGTGCATGAGATCAGTGCGGCCCTGTACTATAGCTGGTACTTTAGTGGAACAGTATTTTGCAGGTGTAACATCTCTGCACGTGACACACACACACACACACATACACACACACACACACACACACATACACACACATATACACACAAACACGCATACAAATACACACACGCATACACACACGCACTACAGGCTCTCCAAGCACCGTGAGAAGCTGGCCTCTTTGATGAAGGAGTGGGGCTTCAAAGATGAGGCCACGGCTGAGGCGTTCTTGCGACGCCAGCAGCGCGTAACACAGGCACGTGACGTTAATGAATAGTTGCAGCTTGCGGTGTCCCGTCATTGTGCTATATAGCAGTACAACTACACAGCGTTCTTGCAGCGTGTTATACAGGCACGTGATGTTAGTAAATGATGGTGTCTTGTTATTGTGCTATATAGCAGTGCAACTATACAGCGTTCTTGCAGCATGTCACACAGGCACGTGACGTAATAAATAGTTGCAGCTTGCGGTGCCTTGTCTTTGTGCTATATAGCAGTGCAACTACACAGCGTTCTTGCAGCGTGTCACACAGGCACGTGACGTTAATAAATAGTTGCAGCTCTTGTCTCGTGCTAGGTATATAGCAGTACAACTACACAGCGTTCTTGCAACGTGTTACACAGGCACGTGACGTTAGTAAATGATGGTGTCTTTTTATTGTGCTATAATAGCAGTACAACGACACAGCGTTCTTGCAGCGCCAGCAGCGTGTTACATAGGCACTTGACATTAAATTTTGCAGCGTGATGTCCTTTCATTCTGGTCTATAATCGAGTTTGACTTCACAGCATTTTCATGGCGCCAGCAGCGATTGGAATACGTTTGTGCTGTTAACCTCAATGCGAGTGACGCGAGGGGGCAACACTGCATTTATGAACGCAATGTGATCCTGTGCAGGGAATGTTTGCCCTTTGTATAGTTAACATTGGCCATGGAATGTCTCTTTATGTGCACTATCAAAGGCAAATGCAAAAAAAATGCCTTGGATAGCAAGGTATCCGGGGAACGGCTCTAAATAGGGCAAAAACACATGTTTGGGGTGTTCTGACGAGGATTCAAACCCAGGACCTCTACAACAGTTTTGTTTGCATCCTTGCATCCTTTGTGAGGCGTTTTCATATTTTTTATTTTAAGTGGTCGCGGCGGACACTTCCCGAGAGGGTCTGAAACATTAACGGTACGCGGCAAAGTAGGTTATGGTGGAACTTGTCCTTGTTAGACGCATGCTTTCCAGCACTATAATCAACTCTCATCAGGAGCCGAGCTAAGCCTGCAGCCCTCTTGACCCCCATTAATTGCTGTCTTTTTCTTTGCCGTGGAGGAGTATCCCGGCACCCGGTACCGAAGTGGCTCCTTTTCCTTATTAGTGTGGGGAGTGGTATTCACTGCCTGCGTAGGTTTCCATCTTTGGATTAGATTTTGGTGATGCTGTCTCAGAGTGTGTATCAAGCACAGGACATGTGTGGGTGTGGGTGTGGGTGTGGGTGTGGGTGTGGGTGTGGGTGTGGGTGTGTGCAGGAAAGGGCCAGCAGCATATGGTTGTTTCTTGTGCAGGTGTGTGGGCATAACGGTAAACTTTTTCACAGTAGGTAGATAGAAGGTGATGCTTTTAGGGTTAGCACTTCCACACCGGCTAGTCTTGGCAAAGTCTGCAAAGGTAACCTCATTCTAAAAAGTGTCCTGCACCCAGTAGCCTGAAAATAACCTGTACTAGTTATGATAAACACACCAACCTGTAAAGCACGTTTTATTCAGAGGCAGCATTTGGTGCATTCACCATTAATTGGACACATAAAAGTCGCTCAAAAAATGCGCAAAACACTGCAACTGTATAAGTATAAGGACGGAACGCTGCAGTATGCTGTTTGTGAGTAGATCCAGCACACAGTAATTAAATGTCTCACAGGTAATTGATGCTGCTCATAAAATTCGTGCAGGGTGCCACACGAGCTAAACGAGAAGCCCGCTTTAAAGATCCCAGCCGTCGTCTGCGTAAGCTGCAGGAGCAGGTGTGCGTGGGTGTGTGTGTTGTGTATGTGTGCTAAATCAAAAGTGTGTGTATATGTGTGCATGTGTGTATGTATTGTGCGTGGGTGTGTGGTTTTGTGTACATATGTGGAAAAATCAAGTGTGTGTTTATGGGTGGGTGTGTAGATGCTGGCGTCTGATGCATGCAGCAGCGCACGGCTTGTGAAGCGGCTACTCCTCTCCGAAATTTGTGTGGGTGTTGGTGTCGGTGTTGGTAGTATGGGTGGGATATGGGAGTGGATGTGGTTTGTGGTGCCACAATCTGCTGGTTGACTAACCTTGCTGTTTGACCTATCTTGCTGTTTGGACTGCATACACACAGTGAGGGTGAAGATGACGATACGTTTGTGTTTCATTTTACAAATACACCATGGATTGTATTGAGGGTGCTTTGGTGCTTCAGCCAGAAACACCTCGTGGGTGTAGTAAATGGACGCACATGAATCACTGCAGTATGTGCAGGTTACTTGCCTAAATGCAAGACTCAAGTGTGTTATGGGCTTGTCAAAGCTTTCTCTCCACGTCCTAATTTACGCACATGTTTGCAACAACTCAATTGCAAATGCACTGCAATCAATTGCAGGTTGACCACCGCCCCAAAATACGTGGAGAGGACTCCATGCAGCACGCCCCCGTCCACGGGCTCCCCCTACCCCTCAACCACGGCTCCCTTAGAGGCCCTCCCAGCAGAGAACTCCACCAGCATGCCAGGCCTGGTGTGTATCTTTTCGAGTGTGTGCGTGTGTGTGTGTGTAGGTGTGTGTGTGTGCGAGCATGTGTGCACGGGTACGTGCGTGTGGGGGTGTGTGGGTAGGTGGTGAGGGTGTAACAGTTCCGAAGGCCCCGGGTATGTACGCTTTTTGTGCGTGCGTGCCTGTGTGCGTGCGAGCGTGTGTGCATGCATGCGTGTGTGTGTTTGGGTGGAGTGTCCTCCTCTTCCGCCCCTCCTTCCTTGCTCCTCCTTATGATGGTTCAACTCTGATATGCTTCCACACCATGCAGGAGGGACCACCACCACTTCCTCTCCACACCACACACCCCGGGGGTCTGTTCCCCCCCATGCCATGGGGGGCATGAGGCACTCCCACAAATCTCCCCCGCAGCAGCAGCAGCAGCAGCAGCACCCACAACACCACCCACAGCAGCAGCACCCACACCACAACCCACAACCCCACCAGCTCGCGCGGCCCCCCTCGGCAGGTCCCAGACTCGGTGGCAGTAAGGGTGCTGCTCCCACCAGTATGGCAGGAACGGGAATGGGGTGTGTGGTGGGAGCAAGAATCACGGGGGGCGCAGGTGGTGGAGGTGGTGGAGCTTCAGGCGCTTGTATTGGCGGTGGTGCTGGTGCTGGCGGTAAAGCAGGAACGGGAATGGGGTGTGTGGTGGGAGCAAGAATCACGGGGGGCGCAGGTGGTGGAGGTGGTGGAGCTTCAGGCGCTTGTATTGGCGGTGGTGCTGGTGCTGGCGGTAAAAAAAGTGGTGTTGACGGGAATGGAAGTGGTGCTGATGGGAATGGAAGTGGTGGTGGCGGTGGCGGTGCTGGTGCTGGTGCTGGTGCTGGCGGTACTGGAAATGGTGCTGGCGGAAGCAGCAGGGTTGGGAGTGGGGCTGGTCATGGCTCTGTAGGCGGTGGGGGGGGTGCAATGGGTGATGGATCTGTTAGTGGTAATGGCAATGGCGGGGGAAGACAGATGATGCTGCCTTCACTTAGCAGCAGTGGCAGCAGGCGCCCCTCTTCACTGCCTGAGCTGATCGAGGCAAACGGGCACACACTGCATGGCAGTGGGCTGCTGCAGGCGCGGGGGCAGCAAGGGGAGGGGGGGGGGGTGCAGCAGCAGGGGGTTGGCCAACACCGTTTCAGGTGTGCATGTGGGTGTGTGTGTGGGTGTGGGTATGGGTGTGGGTACAGGTATGGGTGTGGGTGTGGATGTAGGTGTGGGTGTGGATGTAGGTGTGGGTGTGGGTGTGGTATGGGAGTGGGTGTGGGTATAGGTATGGGTGTGGGTTTAGGTATGGGAGTGGGTGTGGGTGTGGGTGTGGGTACGGGTACGGGTATGGGTATGGGTATGGGTATGGGTGCGGATGTAGGTGTGGGTGTGGGTGTGGGTATGGGAGTGGGTGTGGGTACGGGTATGGGTATGG
>Ga0307968_1003166_pt1 | contig 13689 bp, 19 predicted proteins | sample OrgLakmetagen650_FD_201834 | JGI IMG/M metagenome (GOLD analysis project Ga0307968, IMG submission 201834) | Saline water microbial communities from Organic Lake, Antarctica - #650 | ecosystem: Environmental > Aquatic > Non-marine Saline and Alkaline > Saline | place: Antarctica: Organic Lake... | reverse complement strand
GCTGTCTGGGGTTGGTGGCTCTGCTGGTGGCTGGCGGTGCTGCTGGGGTGCTCCCAGTCTCCCTCAATTGCCCCCTGCCACTCCGAAGAACCCACCCCCCTGCAGTAGTTTGTTGTTTTTGTGTTTTTGCAGAGATTGGTGTAACCAGCACAATATCTGGGCGGCTGGAGGTAAATCTGTCTTTATCTGAGAAGCGGGGTGGGAAGAACCATTTGGGAATAATTCAATTTCAGCTGTTTCAGGAATCTGGAGATTTTGCATGGTCATCCGTTCGTTGCTACCTACATCTATGGAGACAACGCATGCTTTTAAGGAGCCTGTTTTGCTAAAAGCCTTAAAGATCATGCGGCATGCTAAATTATGTCTTTCGGTGATCATGTTCCTTATTTGTGTGTGTTGGCACCCAGAAAGGATGTGTAGGGCACTGTCTGATTGTGGGCAGAGGGGGCAGGTTTGACTTGTTGAGAATATCGCATGGTTTTGATTATAAATGGTGCCTGTTCTGTATTTCATAATGATGCATTTGGTCTTAAAGGGGACATAGGATGATGTTAGATAAGCATTGCTAGTGGCTCCATTGGCAGTGCCGTCCTTTATGAGGGTCTGGTAGTACGCATGGTAGTTGGCTTCAGTTTTGGCATTTCCCAGTTCATGGAGAAAATGCATGTGTGCTGGAAGGGCGTCACGGTGGTTTGGTAGGTAGCAGAGCTTTGGGGGAGGAGGATGGGCCATGTTTGTTGTATGGGTATGATTATGGGTTTGTGTTTACTTTTCTGTGTCTTCTTTTGTAAGCCAGTGGATGTTGTAGAAGGGATTTCCCTCAGGGCCTGCTGTTCTGATGGAGGTGTCTGCAATGTCAGAGTAGGTAGTGGCTAGCATTTTAGCAAGGGCGTCGGCATGCTCGTTGCTGGTAATACCGGCATGGGACTTTATTTTGAAGAAGTGGATAGGCGATGGTTGCTGGCGGATTGCTTTGGCAATGGATTGAAGGACAACTCCTTGGATGTGGTGGCGATGGAGATTCGGGTGTGAGAGCTGCTTTTTGATTTGGTGCAGTGATGTAAGGCTGTCTGTGGCTATATGTGAGTAGCCGTGTGTGACTGCAGCTGCTATAGCTGCTAGCTCTGCACGTGAGATGGTGTTGGTTATACCCATGCCTTTTGGGTTTACATAGTGGGAAACATTTAAGTGAGGGTGGTAAACGCCTGATCCGGTGTCTTGCCCTACTTCATTCTTTGGAGGCTGCCATCAGTGTAGGTCCAATCCCGCCAATCTTTTACCTTACGGATTAGGTTTTGGCTGGAGCTGTTTTGGGGTGCTTCATCGATATTAAAAATTATGAGGTTGGTCGGTGCTAATCAGGGCACTTGTTTTATCTGGGCCTTCTGAGGCTTGAGGGTGGTCATTGGGTAGCTTATTAAATTTGCTGAGTCCTGAGTGCTGTCCGGAACCTAAGGCTGTTTGGTAGGGATGGTTATGTATGTTTTGGATCTCCCACTTTGCCTCAGAGATTACTTTGGCAAGTTCTTTTAGCCAGTCCTTGTTGTGAGCATAGAGGCAGACCCTGCCCTTGGTGTTCCATTTGGCGATGATCTGCAATTCCCAGGAGTGTTTGGAAAGTGGTATTTGTATGCTGTTCCAGAAGGGCACTTTCGCATATTGGAGTTGGTCTAATGGAGTGGTGCCGAGGAATTTACACATTTGTGGGTATTTGCGGCAGAGAGATGCATAGGGATTTGTGGTCATATCTTTATTCCAGGGAGGGAGGAGCATGAATGTGGCTGTTTCCTCTGTGCTGACAGCAGCAGAGTAGATGGCGTGTCTTGTTGCTAGGAGCATGGTGTTTTCATGATAAATAGGGTGGCAGATGGAGAACCCAGAAAATCAGGAGGAGAAGGCATTGGTGTTGTGTGCTCCAAACGCTTTGTCCCTTGGGTGCTCACTCCAGTAGTGGGAGAATTTGGGGTCATAGTCGAGGGGGGATGCCATTTTTTCTTTAGTGACCAGGGCCCATGTTTGAAAGGTGGCGGTGATGTGGGAGAGGGGTAACCGTGCAAAAGAGTCAGTGATTTTTTTGTTCGTATATTTAAAGGCAGAGGTGTCTTTACGTGCAATGAGGCCTACAAGTTCTGATGCAAAGCTAATGGGAGGAGGTTGGACGTGATCGTGTAGACCGCTGGGTTTTGCCCTGTCAAAGGCCTTTCGTAGAATGTTAAGGCGCTCAGGAGTAAGCACACCTTTACACTTTCCGTCGACATTGTAGATACAGGCTACTGTGTCACTGTACACTTCAGGAAGCATAGGGTCATCTGGGGAGGATTGGGTATTATTTTCTTGATAGTTCACGAGATCAATGGTTGTGATCCAGTACTCACAATGCCCTGTGGCCGTAATGTCAGCCTGTGGGTTGGTGGGTCGGATGTCAAAGCTAACTTTGTTCCGAAGATCGACAGTGTAGGGTTGGTACCTATTGCCCTCTTGTACGGCAGAGGACCCTTGTTTTTGAAGATCATTTAGGTGTTCATTTGGTGCAGGCTGACATATGTTTGGTGCGGTGATTTGCTTTTCATAATTTTTGAGGCTCTGCTTGAAGGTTTCACATGTGTTTTGTAGTTCTTTTGGCTCCCAGGTTGAGTTCCATGAAACCTCCACAATCTCTCTTTTCTGAAAGTAGATACGGCTTTCCTTTTCATATTGGTTCAGATTGATACAGGCAGGGCAGGCCCATGAATCATTGGCATCTTTAGCTTCCCTTTCAGTGGCGTTGCAGCAGCTTGTTTTAAGCAAGCATTGCCAGTGGTAGGTACGGTTGCAGACGTCACAGATGTACATGTCTTTAAAAGGTGGGGAGAGGTCTGGAGATTCAAGTCCTAGATGGTAGGAGCAAATTTCGCAGCTTGCGCACTTAATTTGGCTCCGGGCAATAGTCTTATTGGATTTGGGCACTAGTCCAACTGATTTAAAGAGGGGTAGGGCCCATCTCTTTATATTCATGGGGACATAGTAAGTGTGCTATTGTTTCTGTCTTTGGGGTGTATCATTTCTGTTTCTTTTCTTGGGGGTGAAGAACCTCCAATCATCTATGTGCAGGATGTCCATATCATCATAGTAGAGTGTGTTGATGGCCTCTGAGGGTGTCATTGAGAAAGCCTTAACCTTCTTGTACGTCCAGAGTTCTTGTTGAATATGCGTGATGCGCAAGGGGGTTAGGTTCAGGCTAGAGAGGTCATGGGGTATATCGAGGATCTCACATCTTCTTTTTCTCTGGGGTCTGCGCTGCGATGATGATGCTGGGTGGTGTGCAATCTCAAAGGTTGCTTTTTTTGTATCTGGTAAGTTATCGGGTTGATGATATTGATATGCTGGGTGAGAGGAGTGATTATTTGTGCGACTGCTTGTATTGCAAGGTGGTTGTGACTAGTGATTTGTGATTGTGTGGTTGTCATGCTAAATCAATGGCATGGACGAATCGTGTGATTTCCCCTGGATTTATAATGTGAGCAACGGTTTTATGGTTATTTGGTTGTTTGGCCAGCTTAGATGGTCCTCTTGTAACAAACTCACTCTTTTCTCAGACTTGTCTGAGCCATCTCCTCTTGGGCGTTGCTTGAGCCGTCGCTTCCTTCTTGCGTGGAGAGGGAGAAGACGTTAAACACACCTTTATGGGGGGGCTTATGGCTCATACTAGCAATCCATGCTTAAGCTGGTACCATGATTCGTCGTGACATGGTGCGTTTGTTTGGCTGACTGTTTGTAGGTTGTTCAGTAGGCTGAATTACTATTTGTGAGTTTAATGCAACAGTGTCTAGGATTTGAGTCAGGGGCGTATGTTGCTGACTTTTTGTTTGGCTGCGTGTTCTCTTTCTACCTGGGGGGGTAATTTGTGTCTGCCGTGCGCGCTTTGCTGTTTGGTCTTGGTAGAGCGAGGGTGGTAGGTTCGTAAGTGGGTGCAGGGTCAGAGAGGCGAGTAATAGCGGTAGTTTGTGGCAGTGGTAATGGCGATGTGCTTATAGAGTTGTGGTTCTTTGTTGTTTGGTTGGATACCCTTTGTGAGTAGCGTTGTGAGCGCGGGGGTTCCGTTTGTGGTGAAGGTGGAGGCACTTCCACCGTTGTGGCGAGGGAGTTATGTGTTTGGGGAAGCTCAGTGCGGGATATGTTGCCATGTGCTGTGCGTTTCCTGGGATGTGAGCATGGTTTTCGTGGACTGGAGTGATTTTGCTTTTTGCTTGCAACAGGCTTGCTGCAACAATCTGTTGCAGGCACAGGGTGGCCGGCCATTGCGTTGTGATGCGAGGTGTATTTAGCAAGGCCTGAGTTATTATTTAGCCATATCGAACAGTGCATTCATCTGACACCATGTTGCCGTGACGGGCAAGAGGTTCCACCAATTCCTGTGAATGTGTCTGGTAGGGATACTTGCCTAAGTCGGGTCACCTAAAAAAACTGCGTCTGCTGTTCTTACCACATGTGCCACGCACAAATCATTTAAGTGCTGACTCTGAGAGTGTCCAACACCCTGCTTTGTTGGCAATTAAAAAGAGCCCAGCAGTCTTTTCAGCCATTGTCTTCTTACATGCGTTGACGATTACATTAAAACGGCAAAAGCAAGCAGTCAAAATTCGAAAAGCAAGTTAAAAAGGCAGAGATCCATGGCAGACAGGTCCTACGTCTAGTAAAAAAATATGCCCTGTTGGGCAGCCCAAATTTAAGCGGCAAGCACGGTCAGTTAAGGTTTCGTTTGAATTGATCAATACAACATCCTCACTAAGTCTAGGAGCTAGCGCCGTATGCCTATACAACGTCCGTACACATGAGGAGTAATCAGTACACTGCTGAGCGAAAATGCCTGTCTACATTGGAAAAAATCAGGGAGTTCTTCTGGTTGTCTGGCAGAAAAAGTAGTAGTAATACTAGTATTGGTATTGTGTGATGAGCGAGAACCTTGTCACATACACTCTCGACTAACTGTCTTTTGGATAACCATTGTTAAATGAATGAATAGTATCTGTCCCTGTCCCTAAACACACATTAAGGGCACACGTTGCCCACACTCAGCTCTTGCAGCACTCATGGCCTCTCAAGAGCCAAATGTTCGAGAGGCCTGAAGCTTCAGTTGACAGGGAACCCCCTGTCCCTTTCACACAAGACCTCCAACAAGAAACCGCAACCCACTCATGTTTCTGCACGCGTGTGCAACACGCCACACACATTTATATATATACACACACATACCAACCACTCACACTTTCACTCACACTCACAAAGCACCTCATCAACCTCCCATCGCCCCATACCCAGTGATTTCAAGCGGGTCTGAGAATTTCCCCCTAGTAGTTCCAGGAGGAGGCGGCAGGTGGGAACCAGGCCCCAGCCCGAGAACTCCACCCCCACTCCTCCCAGATGTGCTTACCCTACCCCCCCTTCTGGCACCTCCTTCGCTGCCCACTCCACCCGCCCCAGATGAAATGGTCGCAAGTGAAGCAGCTCCTGGTGCAGCCCTGCGGCTGGGAGTGCCAGCACGTGTGTGCGCGCGCGCACCCTGGGTGGCTCCTGAATGGCGCTGCTGTTGCATCTGGGTGGCGACGGCCAGAGCGGTGGGCGGAACGATTAGGCCACCTGCGTGTGTGTGTGTGTGTGTGTGTGTGTGTGTGTGTTTGTATTTGTGTGTGTATGTGTGTGTATATACGTGCGTGTGTGTGTTTGCGTATGTGTGTATATACGTGTGTGTGTGTGTGTGTGTTTGCGTGTGTGTATATACGTGTGTGTGTGTGTGTATGTGTTTGCATGCACTTGCACAGGAGCCAGCTGGGGCATTGCATGGCGTCACATGAAAACCACACACGACCAGGTGCGTACACACACAGATTGACAGATACCAAAAAATTGACATTCGCTTGATGGCCATACCTAATGGTAGAGACAAAGACGTGGCAAGAAGATGAACCCTGCACGAATGCATACGCACAGTTCTACAAACACACACACACATTTACACGACACACACGGACACGCACACACACCTCTTGCGTTGTACTGTGTGGGCTGTGCTGGCAAGCCATGTGATGGGTGCTGGTGCTGGTACACCACAGGGGGTGGGGGTGGAGCTAGGGCAATTGTGAGGTCATCCATGTTCGCCTGCGGAGGCCAGTAGGGAATGAATAGTGTTATCCTCCCTGCCTTGTGTCACATACATCTGACCGGCGCTTGCGCCAAACGCGGCAGAAGCAGGTGTGTGCGCTGTGTGCTGTGTGTGTGCTGTGTTTGTGTGCTGTGTGTGTGCGTGTGTGTGTGTGCGTGTGTGTGTGTGCGTGTGCTGTGTTAGACACACAGGTGGTCAGGATGGCTGGGACAGCAGGGAGGTGTGTGATGCGTGTGAGGTGGTCAGGACAGGATAAGCCGAGGCAGACGTATGTGTGTGCTCAGGCATCACGTCATTCTCGCCACGTGCCTCCCACACACATGCACGTATGTGCGCACACTTGCGCGCACACTAGCAATCAAGCGCAAAACATCCCCTGGTACTCACCACGCCTGCCCCTTGCTGGTGTGGGTGTGCGTTATGGTCAGACCGTACGAGCGCTCCTGCGGCCTTGTGGTCCTTGCCAATATGGCGGTTCAGGCGATAGATCAGTGCCTGTGGTGCGTGCGCACACACACGGGCAGTGTGAGCGTTCTCGGTACAGGGTTTAGGGTTTAGGGTGCCGCCTAACCCGGTACACAAGTAGCAAGTAGCACACAACTCAATCACATGCTTGATGGTGCTGCTTGCGTTGCGTGTGCCCATGAAAGGCATTGTGCCCATCAAACACACATTATTTTACACAAACACTCATTCAAACACAGATGCGCGCTACCCCTCATTTGCCACCTAAACCGCAGCAGCGAATTTATGCGCATGTACCTCTGTACGCACACACACATGCACAAGTACACAAACACACATGCACAAGTACATGCACAGACACATACACAAGTATACATGCATTCATGCATACGCACACTTACACAACAAATGGAATGCACTCGTACATATGCACACAAACACACATGCACATGCACACTTACTACAAAACACATGCACAAGTATGCATGCGCCCTCCTTTGAGCTGAGACCTTACCTGGTGAGCCTCGGCATCATCCGTGCGCATGCCCTTGCGGAGGGGCAGCTTTAGCGTCTTGCCACCACCGATGCTGAGAGGGTGTCGATACTGCGCATGCTCAAGTGTTAGAAGTGTAGCCTCACAGTGTGTATGACTGTGTGAGTATGTGAGTGTGTGCTTGTATTATGAATGTGTGTTTTATGTTAGCGTGTGCGTGTGCGTGTGTTTCTGTGTGTCATGTTCATGTCTGAATGTGTGCTCTTGCATACTAAGTTCCATGATCTCATGCCAAAGTTGCTCACGCAAGGTGGTTGGGAACGAGCATGCAGCAGCCCTCACACCCTCACACCCTCACACCCTTCGCCTGTACACCCTTATGCAGTGCCCTATTACTGGGCCACAGTGTTAGCTTTAAGTACCACAGCGTTTAAGTGCGCTGTGCCTTTAAGTGCGCTGTGCCACAGCGTTTTAAATGCCACAGCGTCAGCTATACGATAAGGTGTAACCTTTGACCTTGACGCATCTCTGACACTTGCCTACAATGCGTGCCGCGTTTCTTGCGTGCCTCGCTTGAATAGGCATGGGGCAGAAAGGCAGAAAGGCTCGCTTTCTCTCTACCCTCAAATGCCACACGCGCGAGCGCACACTCACACACTCTCACACACACACACACACATACACACACACTAACACACGACCAAAGCATCAGCACTCTTCCACCCTAACCACCCTGTCACCACGGTGCCCCTCTTTACTGCTCCTACAAAACACTGTCTACACCTCACTGTTAATTTCTGTCGCACCTTATTCCTTAACCAGTGTGGTGGGTGTTTTTCCAGCTGCGTACGGAGCTGTTCTTATTCTTTATTCCCCTTTTCCGCTCTCTCATCCTCACCTACTGCGCACCATCCTGAGCTCGCCTTCTCCCACCCACTCAACACTGAGCGCCGACGTACAGCACCCCCTGTTTCTTACACACCCTCAACACAGCGGTGTTCCTTCACAGCCGTGCTTGCAACATCATTTATAACCTATAGGTCAAGAAGCTAGCTCCAGCTAGTTATCCTCTTCTCCTACCTTGCATTGGTGTTCCTTCACAGCTGCGCTTGCAACATAACCTTAGGTCGTGAAGCTAGCTCCAGCCATCTCTTACCTCGATAGACACCCTGTACGTGCGCTCCACTCCACGCACGTTGTCCACTAGGTCGTTGGGGATGTACCACTTGAGGCGGTAGGTGGTGGCTTGTTGGCTGGGAAGGACAGAGGAAGTGCTGGCCTGCAGGGGTCAGGGAGTATGCGTATGTGTATGCGTATGTGTATGTGTATGTGTGTGTATGTGTATGTGTGTGTGTGTCGTTTGTTGTGTGTGTGTGTGTCTTTTGTTGTGTGTGTGTGTGTCGTTTGTCGTGTGTGTGTGTCGTTTGGTGTGTGTGTGTGTGTATGTGTGTGTCTGTGTGTGTGTGTGTTTGTGTGTGTGTGTGTGTGTCGTTTGTTGTGTGTGTGTGTGTGTGTATGCGTGAGTATGTGTGTGTATGTGTGTATGTGTGTGTGTATGTGTGTGTATATGAGTGTGTATATAAATGTGTGTATGCGTAGGTATGTTTGTGTTTAAATGTGCCAGCAAACAAATGTCATGCTGTGCAGCGCACACTATATGAACAATTGAACTAGCTAGCAACTCATCGCCCACCCCTGTGCTGCTGTGCTGCTGTACAGACAGGCAGCAGCTCAGCACAGTGTGCAGCACGCACACACTACTAATTCAACGTGCCATATAAAGCATGAACTAGCAAGCCTACCCCTGTGCTGCTGTGCTGCTTGACAAAAAGGTAGGCTAGGTGACGGTCCGTGAGCAGGACCACTCTTGAAGGGCGCGCTGCCAGCACATCTGCATTATTCATACACAGGACGGATGACAGGGCTGCTTTGATCAGAATCAGGCAATAAATGGCTGTGATTGCTTGGCCATCGTCACGTGTGTGTGCATTCTTGAGGGATACATGGCTCATGATTGGTTGGTCATTGACACAGGTGTGTGCATTCTTGATGGATAAATGGCTGTGGTTGCTTGGTCATCTTCATAGGTGTGTGCATTCTTGAGGGGGCATTTCCAGCGTACGGACCTGCACTGCACACACGACACACACACACACACACTGGCATACAAGCGCAAGAGACACACTCGAATGTACAGACACTTTGCTAGCATTCACCAAATGCAACTTCACTGTTGTGCACTCAGCAATGGCTGGCAGTGCACTCCACGAATACCACCCACCACCCACCCATCTCCATACACCCACCCACACCCACACCCACACCCGCACCCGCACCCACACCCACACCCATGCTCCTACACCAACACCCACCCACACGCATGATAGCGCGCCCGCACCCACCCACCCACCCACACCCATACACCTACCCCCCCCCCCCCACGCCCACCCACCCACACCCATACACCTACACCTACACCAACACCAACACCCACCCATACCCACACCCACCTAGCACGACGTCCTGCGCCATGCTCGGAGCAATGGCTGCCAGTGCACTCTGCCACGCAGCCATGATCTGCTCCTGCTTCACTGCATGCTCCATCTGCGCAACAAAGTCGACGCCTGAACCGATGCTGTTCTGCATGGGGGTGCCCGGCGCACGTACACGACGCAGTAGCTTGCCCTGTGTGTATGTGTGTGATTTTATGAATGTATGTGTATGTGTGTATATATGTGTGTATGTGTGTATATGTATGTATGTGATTTTATAATGTGTGTATGTGTGTGTATGTATGTATGTGTGTGTGTGTGGTGGTGTGCTATGCGCGCGTGTGACTCTGCAATCGTGCCAGGGCTGCAAAGTGCTGCAAACAAGTACAAGCAAAAACACAATGAATTCAATCCAACCAGTTGGGCCAGTGCAACTGCCAATACATGCACACGTGATGCACACACACACACACAACTGCCAATACATGCATAAACACGCACACAACTGCCCATCCATGCACGTGCATACACACGCACACAACACACAGCGGGCACACGCACCTGGATACCCTTCTTGCCTAGGCACAGCAGACCGATGCCCTGCAGCAGCTTGCTGATGAACTCCACTTCACCTGCGAGCACACACAGCAAACCAAGAGCGCTGTTACTGTTACGATCGAGTTCCATTGTTGACCCTGCTTTCGGGGTTTTGTGCCCATTTACAAACGCAGCATGTCGTTAAGTCAGCAGCTATTGTTAGGTCTGCAGCTCCAGCGTGCTACTGCTGCTGCTGCTGCTGCTGCTGCTGCTTGTTGCAGTGTTCAAACATGGTCGAGCCATTTTATAAAAACATATATATGCTCCAGCGTGCTGCTGCTGCTGCTGTGTTCTAACATGGTCGAGCCATTTTCAAAAACAAGTGTCGGAGGGGAAAGGCAGCATGGCCTGCTTTGCAGTCTCATGTTTTAGGTGTACGTCACTTCACTCAACCTGCCCTTACGCAACAAATCAGGCGATCACAGACAGAGCCCCATGTGTTTGGGGGCGCTGATAAATGGAAATACACAGGCTCACGCTCGTGCGTTATAATTGTACGGTAAGAGTGCAACACAACTGACAAGCAAGCCGTCTGGCACCAACCCACATTACTTACAAGCACACACACACGCACGCACGCACACAGACACACACACACAAAACAAGCCCGTAGACACACAGATACACAAACACACAAGTCCAGCAGCGCACCTGCTCTTGCCCTGAGCACCAGGCCCAGCAGGCCCTTGAAGAACCCAAAGGTCACGGCCAACACCGCCGGAAAGCCTGTGCACGTACGCGCTCCCTCCAGAGGATCTAGCACAACCCCTGCAGTGTGTGTGTGTGTGTGTATGTGTGTGTGTATTATGTTAGTTTGTGTGTGTGTGTGTATGCGCGTGCGTGTGCGCTTTTGTAGAGTGTGCGTATTCGTGTGTGTGTGTGTGTGTGTGTGTGTGTGTGTGTGTGTGTGTGTGTGTGTGTGCGCGTGCGAGTGTCAAGTATGTTCGGACGGCTCAAGTCTTTCCCCGCTCATAACTGACAACTCTTGGTACCGATGCCAGTGCACGCAACCAACATACACAGCACCACTTTAGTGCTGAACCATGCCCTTATAACCCAAGCAAATGCTGCCCATAACAAATGCGTGCTGCCGTAAGTTTGCCAGCTCACGCAGCCCCACATCCTCCTGACCCTGGTACCTGCCGCCCTAGACCCCCACGCTGAACTCAGCCACATGCCGAGCGCAGCGTGCATGAACAAAACTCCACACCCCCCCACCTGAAATTGATGCCAGATAGCCCAGCACCAAGTCCTTCTGACCAAGGTAGAAGCCGTCCACGATGGTGTTCGGGCGGCGTGTGAATCGACGCACTGCGTCGTTGTCACTCAGCCAGCCCTCTCGTTGGACGGGCAGAATCGACATAGAGGTGATCAGCACACGGCTCAAGGTGCCCACGATCTGTGTGTGTGCGTGTGTGTGTGTGTGTGTGTGTGTGTGTGTTGTGAGTGTGTGTGTGTGAGCGTGTATATTTGTGTGCGCGTGTGGTGCGTGCGTGTGTGTGCATGCTTATCCTGTGTGTGTGTGTGCGTGTGTAGATGATATATGTGTGTGTGTGCATGGTATTTGTGTGTGTGTGTGTGTTAAATGTGTAAATGTGTGTGTGTATGAGAGAGAGAGGTGCCCACACAGCTTGCCCAGCTATCGAGCAGTCGTTTTGCCATCCCTGCCACACGTGATGAATATAGCACACATAAACTTGCTACCCCAGCTGACGCCTTGCCCACACACCCCTAGGTCAAAAGGATGGCCGTTTGCCAAGCCACATAGTGCGTCCATTCCTGATGCGTCAGCTGTCCAATCATAAGCTGTCCAATCATAAGCTACCCCACCCACCCCACTCCACTCCACCCCTTCCCCTTCCCCTACACATCCACACCCGATAGCCCACTCGCACTCGCACACGTACACTGCACCCACACCCACACCCACTCGCACACGTACACTACACCCACACCCACACCCACACCCACTCGCACACCCACACCCACACCCACACCCACTCGCACACGTACACTACACTCACACCCACTCGCACACCCACTTGCAACGTACACTACACCCACTCGCACACCCACACCCACTCGTACACCCACACCTGTCCAGTAGCAGTGAAGCCATAGAAGCCCAGCCGCGGGAGCAGCTGCACTGGGCTGGTGCGTTTCGTGGCCACATCACGGCACAGCTCCACGACAGAGATGCCCGCCCACAGAATGGAAGCAGGGACGGCAGCGATGGCAGGGCCAGCGCCTCCCAGCACTTTGCGTGCCTCAGCCATGGCAGGCCAGGAGTAGTGGCGCCACAGGAGGTTCACCAGCCCCACCTGTGCGTGTGTGTTTGCATGTGTGCGTGTGTGTGTGTGTGTGCGTGAGCGCATGTGTGTGTGTGTGTGTGCGTGTGTGTAAGTGTGTGTGTGCGTGAGCGTGTGTGTGCGTGTGTGTGTTGTATTGTCCACAAACTCACCCTTTGTTCACCAGCAAGTCGCTCTCGATCTTGCCCCCCCCACACACCACAACCCAAAAAGGCAGGGCATTGCCCTCCCAGCCACGCCCCCCAGACACCTCACCTTGTTCACATACACACACACACACCTCACCTTGTTCACCAGCAGGTTGTTCCAGATCTTGCCCTCGAGCACGATGGGTGCGTTGGACACGTTGATCAGCTGGAAGCCAGTGGACCCAGAGAGCCGCGTCAGCACGCCCTTGAGCACAGTGCGCTGCGAATTCTCCTCGCTGTTCTCGCGCCCTCCCTGCGCACACACACACACGCAAACACACATAGAGGCGTCACACACACAAATGGGTCACCCGACCACACTCACACAAAAAGTCTCGCTTTTGTTTTAAAGGTCACTCAAACACACCAAAAAAAAAAGGCCTTGTGTGATATATGAAATATCACTGTTGAAGTATGGCATCCCCCCCCTCAAAACAAACAAACACCCACCCACCCACAATCTGAACACCCACCCTCTAAACATATGCTAGCGTGCAGTCGTTGATCTATCTGTGTGCCAACATCAAGTTCCTTTTCAACCCACATGTGCGCATACACACCCGCGCCTAACAGAGCACACCCTACTTGTGTTGTTTCTAAGTATTCAGCATCTAGAAGCCACCAAGGAGCAGTGACAAACACACACACAACAGCAGCAGCACATACACCCACACCCACGTAGCCACCACTCATACCCATCGAGGAGCGAACACCCCACGTATTTTGTTTGGAAGCTACCACAGAGCAGTGACACACACAGGCACAGCAGCAGCAGCAGCAGCAGCAGCAGCAGCACATACACCCACACCCACGTAGTCACCACTCATACCCATTGAGGGGCGAACACCCCACGTATTTTGTTTGGAAGCTACCACAGAGCAGTGACACACACACACAAACACACACAGCATCATCATCATCATCATCATCATCATCATCATCATCATCATCATCATCATCATCATCATCATCATCATCATCATCATCATCATCATCATCATCATCA
>Ga0307968_1003165_pt1 | contig 13693 bp, 12 predicted proteins | sample OrgLakmetagen650_FD_201834 | JGI IMG/M metagenome (GOLD analysis project Ga0307968, IMG submission 201834) | Saline water microbial communities from Organic Lake, Antarctica - #650 | ecosystem: Environmental > Aquatic > Non-marine Saline and Alkaline > Saline | place: Antarctica: Organic Lake... | reverse complement strand
CGCACCAAAAAACACTGCTTTGTTTGTGTGGATATGTGTAGGAGCGCACCAAAACTTTTTTTGTGTGAATATGTGTAGGCCCGCACCCAAAAAAACACTGCTTTGTTTGTGTGCATGGGTGCAGGAGTGCACACTATAATATTGCTTTGTTTGTGTGGATATGTATAGGCGCGCACCAAAAACACTGCTTTGTTTGTGTGGATGTGTGTAGGAGCGCACCAAAAAACACTGCTTTGTTTGTGTGGATGTGTGTAGGCGCGCACCAAAAAACACTGCTTTGTTTGTGTGGATGTGTGTAAACACGCACACACAAATATTGCTTTGTTTGTGTAGACAGTTGTAGGAGCGCACCCAAAACACTGCTTTGTTTGTGTGCATGGGTGCAGGAGCGCACTCAGACTACGGAATGCTTACGCTGCTGAAGACGGATGAAGTTCCTGGCCTGCAAATCCATACACAGGACACTGGCTGGATGGACGTGCCCCCAAAGTAAGTCTATCTTCTATAATTGGTGCTTGTTCAATCGACTGTGAAATTCAACAGATTCCTGATTCTCATTCAATTCGATGTCACAGCGTTGCCTTTTTGCACTTTGACAAAATGTGTGTGTGGCTCTGCCTGCCCTCTCTAGCTCGAAGGCTGGCTTGGCCACGCCCAGGGATGTGTCATACGGTACATACGACATTTAATACGGTACAAATACGCGTTAAATTTGATCATATTATACGAATACGCCGTATGACACATCCCTGGCCACGCCCATATAACAATGCCGTGTGCAACAATGCCATGTGCCGGAAGCTGTAGCTATAACTAGCTGTTTAAACATCACATATACCTTTTACATAAACAACTGGATCAGATGTTTAAGCAACATAATTCCGGACGTACGGCCTGGTAATATTAATCCGGACATACGGCCTGGTAATATTAATCCGGATGTAGTGCCTGGTATTATTCATCCGGACGTACGGCCTGGTAAAATTAATCCAGACGTACGACCTGGTAAACTTAATTCGGACGTACGGCCTGGTAAACTTAATTCCGGACGTACGGCCTGGTAAACTTAATTCCGGACGTACGGCCTGGTAATATTAATCTGGACGTACGGCCTGGTAAACTTTATTCCGGACGTACGGCCTGGTAATATTAATCCGGACGTACGGCCTGGTAATATTAATCTGGACGTGCGGCCTGGTAATCTTAACTTTGGGGGGGGGGAACTCAGTGATCATAAGCTCGTCTGCATGGGTTGCAAGCACAACCAAAAATTCATGGCTGCTTTATTAGCATCTGTAGCAAATGTAGCTCATCATTGTTTTCTCATAACTAGGGTTGGCCATAACCATATATATACGGTGTGTATACGGTATTTTTGGCAGGGAAATCACCATATATATGGTCATATACGGTGTATATATACAGTTCTGGCCAACCCTATACATAACGTTATCCACAACTTGCTGATGCGCTTATACTCAAAGATACGCTGATGTGCTTATACTCAAGATGCGCTGATGTGCTTATACTCAAGATGCGCTGATGTGCTTATACTAAAGATGCGCTGATGTGCTTATACTCAAGATGCGCTGATGTGCTTATACTCAAAGATGCGCTGATGTGCTTATACTCAAGATGCGCTGATGCGCTTATACTCAAAATACGCTGAGGTTACATCGCTGTGTATGCCTCTAGGGCTTCTGAGCGGAAACTTATAAACAGTCTGCACCCAAAAGGGTTACAAGGGGTTACAAGGATGGCCTACAGCCCGAGACTCTGGCTGATGGCAGTTGGCTGGTGAAACAAAATTGACCAGTGTCGAAAACTGAAACTAAATTTGACACAAACTTGAGGTGTCTGTATGAGTCTTGATTCAGGAATGCATTGATCTCAAAATCAGTGATACTGTGATGACAAGCCAAGAAAGAAAGAACTTCAGAGCTCGATGGAGCAAACGCACGTCTGCATCCAAAGCATTTATAACAAACTATTGAAGTCTCTGTAGCATACAGAAATAGCATACAGAAGAACTCAAGTTCGTGTAGGCGAGTGACATGCGTGATGCACTTTTGCACAAAGTGCATGCTCCCCTTTCTGTACCATCTTGTCATTTTCCCTGCCTGCAACGAGCCGCAATAGAACTGAAGTTTGTTGATGATAAAAGAGCATGTTCGAGAGAGCGTCTATTACTCGAATGTACCCACATAGGGATGGCTGCTGGATCATCAACCTTGGAGACATGCTAGAGCGATGGACTAATGGCATGTATAAATCCACTCTGCATCGAGTGGTCAATACCACTGGGCAGGTACGCACGCGTTGTGGCGTTGGTTGCCATGATTGTGTTTGTGTGTGTGTGTGTACAAGTTCACTTTACATCGAGTGGTCAATACCACTGGGCAGGTACGCACGCGTTGTGGCGTTGGTTGCCATGAATGTGTGTGTGTGCTTGTGTTTTGTGTGTGTACGAGTCCACTCTGCATCGAGTGGTCAATACCACTGGGCAGGTACGCACGCGTTGTGGCGTTGGTTGCCATGATTGTGTGTGTGTGTAAATTCACTCTGCGTCTATTGGTCAATACCACTGGATAGGTACGTGCGTGATGTGACGTTGATTGGTTGCCATGATTTTGTGTGTGTTTGTGTGCTTGTGCAATTTCAGCAAATGGTGTTTGATTTACATGTGGATTGTGCATCACAAGTCCACTCCACACTCATCACACCAGTGTCGTGCACCACGCTCATCACACGAGTGGCGTGCATCACGTGCATCACAAGTCAACTCCACGCTCATCACACAAGTAGCGTGCACCACGAGCATCACACGAGTGGCGTGCTCATGTGCATCACTCCACGCTCATCACACGAGTGGCGTGCATCACGTGCATCACAAGTCCACTCCACGCTCATCACACAAGTGCTTGATTACATGTGGATTGTGCATCACAGTGCCACGCTACATCAAACAAGTGCTACAAACCTAAAGATAAGAACACTCCACACGTGTGACCAAAACCTAAAGATATGAACTCTCCACGTGTGACAAAAACCTAAAGATAATAACACACTACGTGTGACAAAAACCTAAAGATAATATCATTCCACGTGTGACAAAAACCTAATGATAATAGCACTCCACACGTGTGACAAAAACCTAAAGATAATAGCACTCCACGTGTGTGAGAAAAACCTAAAGAGAAGAACACACTCTAAGTGTGACAAAAACCTAAAGATAAGAACACTCTACGTGTGACAAAAATTTAAAGATGAGAACACTCCACACGTGTGACAAAAACCTAAAGATAATAGCACTCTACGTGAGACAAAAACCTAGAGATAAGAACACTCCACACGTGTGACAAAAACCTGAAGATAGTAACACTCCGCACGTTGACAAAAACCTAAAGATAATAACTCTACGTGTGACAAAAACGTAAAGTTAATAACACTCCACACGTGAGACAAAAACCTAAAGATAAGAACACTCCACACGTGTGACAAATAAAACTGCAATTGCGAGTGTTCTTCATAAGGAAACTGTATACGTGGCCTAGATCCTGCATAGAAAGACCTTGTCTTTTTATCTCTGCAGGAGCGCTTCTCCCTTGCCTGCTTCTTCGAGCCCAACTTTGACTCCCTCGTGGAGTGCCTGCCTCAGTGCTGCGGCCCTGACAGGTATGCACGCGTCCAATTACTTCTTAAGCTCAACTTTGACTCTCTCTCTCTCTCACTCTCTCTCTCTCTCTCTCTTTCTCTCTCTCTCTCTCTCTCTCTCTCTCTCTCTCTCTCTCTCTCTCTCTCCCTCTCCCTCTCTCGTGGAGTGCATGTCCCAGTGCTGCAGCCCTGACAGGGTATGAGTGAATGCAATGACCTGTTGGAACGCGTCCGATTACTTCTTAAGCTCGACTTTTACTCTCTCTCTCTCTCTCTCTCTCTCTCTCTCTCTCTCTCTCTCTCGTGGAGTGCCTGCCTCAATGCTGCAGCCCTGACAGGCATGCACGTGCCAAGTACTAAACTTAAATTCACAATGAGGCTGTATCAGGCTGCAGCTATAGTTAGGGTTGGCCAGAACCATATATATACGGTGTACATACGGTATTTTTGGCTTGAAAATCACCAAATATACGGTGAATATATACATATATATACGGTTCTGGCCAACCCTAGTTATAGTACCTAAACCCTGATGAGTGTCTACCCGTTTGTAGGACATAGCTTGATACAACTCAACCTCACACATCGAGCTCCACTTCAGGCTCAAGTTAAAGTACTTACGCCTTGGCAGGTACTGAGGCAACACTAGATTGAGTCAGTCAGTCACACACACACACGCACACACACACACACACACATACACACACACACACACACACACACACACACACACACACACACACACACCAAGCTTGTAGAGGTAGTGTTAAGAAAGGACGAGGAGACACCCAGGCCTGATTTCGACACCCAGAACAAACAATGGGTTTTTAGAGTTCATTGTCATAGGGACCAGGAACAACCCATTTCTGGCCTGACCTTAATTCTCTCTGGATATCTGTGCATGCTTTTCTCAGAAAGGGCCTGTGTGAACATCTCGTCTGTTGCAGCACACAGTGTTTTTGCAGATGTCTGTCACAGCCTGAGTTTGATTGCAGCACATAGTGTTTCCGTAGTGACAGCTCTCTGTCGTAATCTGTCTTTATTTGCAGCACACAGTGTTGTAGCAGTGACAGCTCCCTGTCGTGTTCATTTGCAGCACACAGTTTTTTGGCAATGACAGCTCCCTGTTATAATCTGAGTTGAATTGCAGCACACAGTGGTATAGCAGTGACAGCTCCCTGTCGTAACCTGACTTTAATTGCAGCACACAGTGTTTCCGTAGTGACAGCTCCCTGTCGTGACCTATCTTTATTTGCAGCACACAGCGTTGTAACAGTGACAGCTCCCTGTCGTGACCTGTCTTTATTTGCAGCACACAGTGTTGTAGCAGTGACAGCTCCCTGTTATAATCTGAGTTTCACCCCGTGACCCACACATGCAAAGCCACTACTTAATATGTTATTACTGCTGTTTTCTTTCAAAAGCCTCCAGCCTCTAGCCTTGGTCCGCAGCAGTGACGCTTCATCATTGTACCCCCTTGTATTTAGGGTTGGCCAGAACCCTATATATACGGTGTACACACGGTATTGTTTGGCAGGGAAATCACCAAATATACGGTCATATGCGGTGTATAAATACAGTTCTGGCCAACCCTACTTGTATCACATCCCCTGTTCAAAAAAGTAATCACATTTTCTTTCAAATTATTGTACCCCCTTGTATCACATCCCCCGTTCGAAAAAGTGACACTTGATCATTGTACCCTTTTGTATCACGATCCCTGTTCAAAAATGTGATCACATCCCCTTTCAAATCATTGTACCCCCTTGTATCACATCCCCTGTTCGAAAAAGTGATCACATCCCCTTTCAAATCACTGTACCCCCTTGTATCACAATCCCCTGTTCGAAAAAGTGACACTTGATCATTGTACCCTTTAATATCACACCCCCTGTTCAAAAAAGTGATAACAACCCCTTTCAAATCATTGTACCCCCTTGTATCACATCTCCTGTCTAAAAAAGTGATCACATTCCCTGTTCAAATCATTATACCCCCTTGTATCACATCCCCTGTTCGAAAAAGTGATCACATCCCCTGTTCAAACATGTGACACTTCATCATTGTACCCCCTTGTATCACAATCCCTGTTCAAAAATGTGATCACATCCCCTTTCAAACCACTGTACCCCCTTGTATCACATCCCCTGTTCAAAAAAGTGACCCCATTCCCTTTTAAATCATCGTACCCCCTTATATCACATCCCCTGTTCAAAAATGTGATCACATTCCCTGTTCAAATCATCGTACCCCCTTGTATCACATCCCCTGATCAAAAATGTGATTACATCCCCTGTTCAAAATGTTGATCACATCCCCTGTTCAAACATGTGGCACTGCGGCATTCGCTCCCATTGCTTTCCCATGCCTGTGGGCCCCACTTCACCAATCTATTGACCATGGTCGTGGCCTGTGGTGGGAGAAAGCGACGCTGGTAGTGAAAACGCACCCAACGTGACCTAGATAAGGACTACTTACAGCCAGGACCAAGGAGCCCTCACTGCCATGATGCTTGTACTCAAACAAATATGCTGCACTCTGGTAGTGGAAAAGCACCCAATGTATGTAACCAATATGAAGGTTGCTAAGATGCCAGGACCAAGGAGCCCTCACTGCCATGATGCTTGTACTCAAACAAATATGCTGCACTCTGTCTGGTAGTGAAAACGCACCCAATGTGACCTAGATAAGGACTACTTACAGCCAGGACCAAGGAGTCTTCACTGCCATGATGCTTGTACTCAAACAATTATGCTAAACTCTGGTAATGGAAACACACCCAATGTGACTTAGATAAGGACTACTCACAGCCAGGACTAAGAAGTCTTCACTGCCATGATGCCTGTACTCAAACAATTCTGCTGCACTCTGTCTGTTAGTGGAAACACACCCAATGTGACTTAGATAAGGACTACTTACAGCCAGGACCAAGGAGCCCTCACTGCCATGATGCCTGTACTCAAACAATTATGCTGCACTCTGGTAATGGAAACACACCCAATGTGACTTAGATAAGGACTACTTACAGCCAGGACTAAAAAGTCTTCACTGCCATGATGCCTGTACTCAAACAAATATGCTGCACTCTGTCTGGTAGTGGAAACACACCCAATGTGACCTAGATAAGGACTACTTACAGCCAGGACTAAGAAGTCTTCACTGCCATAATACTTGTACTCAAACAATTATGCTGCACTCTGGTAATGGAAACACACCCAATGTGACCTAGATGAGGACTATTTACAGCCAGGACTAAAAAGTTTTCACTGCCATGATGCTTGTACTCAAACAATTATGCTGCACTCTGGTAATGGAAACACACCCAATGTGACCTAGATAAGGACTACTTACAGCCAGAACTAAAAAGTTTTCACTGCCATGATGCCTGTACTCAAACAAATATGCTGCACTCTGGTAGTGGAACCACACCCAAAGTGACCTAGATAAGGACTACTTACAGCCAGGATTAAGAAGTATTTACTGCCATAATACTTGTACTCGAACAATTATGCTGCACTCTGGTAGTGGAACCACACCCAATGTATGTAACCAATATGAAGGTTGCTAAGATGCCAGGACCAAGGAGCCCTCACTGCCATGATGCTTGTACTTAAACGAAGCATCTACTCAAACAAAGCATCTACTCAAACAAAGCAACTACTCAAGCACTTGTACACAAATACTCAAGCACTTGTACTCAAATGATTACTCAATTACTCAACAATGAACACAACAATTACTCACTCAACAATTATCACAACAATTTCTCAACAATTAACACAACAATTACTCAATTACTCAATTACTCAATTACTCAATTACTCAAGCACTTGTACTCAAACAAAGCATAAAGGCTGCACTCTTAAAATGGAAATGCACCTAATGTGACCTAAATAAGGATTACTTACGGCCAGGACCAAGGAGCCCTCACTGCCATGGTTTCAAATTCTTTAGAAATAACGATTACCTACAGCCAGGACTAAGAAGCCCTCACTGTCATGGTTTCAAATTCTTTATTTTAGGATTGTACAGCCGGCCTTCAAACTCTTCAGATAAGGATAAGTTTAACTTCAGCCAGGACCAAGGAAGGATCCCTCACTGTCATGGTTTCAAATTCCTTAGGGTTACTGCACTTACCCCCCATGCCTGCAGACCCCCGCAGTTCCCACCCACAACATCAGGCCAGCACTTGCTGGACAAATACGCGTCCACCCATGCTGGTGCGCTTGAGTGCTTTCTCCCTTCTTCTGTACTTTTCTGTGCATTAACTAAGCAACACTGCTGCGAGCAGTTTGCACTTTTGCTGGACCCGTACGCGTACTCACACGCTCGTGTGCCTTAATTTAAGGTGGAATTAGACGGTCTTTGCCGGTATAGATCAGTGCATATTGAAGTCAAACTGTCAATACCTGTAGAGGTCAGTGCATTGTGAAATGAACAATCTTTGCCGGTAAATTCCGTGCATTAGGAAGACTAATGTAGTGCTCGCACTTTTCAAAACCACCTACCACTGAAGTCGCTTTCCTCTCCTCCTAATGCTCGACCTACATCATTGCTCAAAACATTTCGTTGTGCCTCTGTCACAAAAAAGCACAACGTACACGTGAAAAGATGGAAGGAAGAATTAAAATTGCTTTAACAATTGCTTTAAACATTTCGTTGTGCCTCTGTCACAAAAGAGCACAACGTACACGTGAAAAGATGGAAGGAAGTAATGAAAATTGCTTTAAACATTTCATTGCGCATCTGTAACAACAGAGCACAGTGTGCACATAAAAATATAAAAGGAAGATAATACAACATTGCTTTAAATATTTCATTGCGCCTCTGTAGCAACAGAGCACAGCGTGCATGTAAAAAATGACAATGCTTGCCGGTATTCAGTAACTTGGTACGGATACTTCCCAGCACTTTTATCATTTCTCATCAGGAGCTGGTTTCAAGTCAAGCCTGCAACCCTCCTGATCCCCATTGACCTTTTATTCTTCTTTGGTGGAGTTTTTTGTACCCGGTGCCAAGGTTGCTCCTTTCCCTTAGTTAATGTGGAGAATGAATAGTGATGTAACCTTACCTTACCTTACCTTATTGTGGAGAGTGGCTTTCAATGCTAGCCTGGCTCATCTTGCAATTACCGTCCCTGCTCTTTGGTGCGCAGGTTACACAGGGAAGCAATAACATGGCACGCGATAAAATAGTAGCTGTGTGGGTATAGAAGCTTGTACAAATAGCCCACCTGATCGTCATCAAGTGGACCGTGCCTTGATTGCAACAGTGAGGGGTTTCAAGGTGCTAATAGATAAGGTACGCTTGATGCTTTAGTGCATCAAGCGCCACAATGTAGATGCATCACCCTTTTTCATCATGTCCTGGCCATACTTATATTGCGCATAACATGTTTGGACAGATCAAGATGGAGATACCGTGGTACATTAATTGGCATAGGCTCATTTCTAGAGAAAGGAATGGCAAACCAAGAATGATAAGTGGCCAGTTTCTCAAGTGCCTTTCTCACGCTCGATACTGTCATCACTGCCAGCATAGCCTTTTCTTTGTTTTCACTTTTGCCCATGCCTTGATTTTGACAGTTAGGGGTTTTAAGGTGCTGATGTACAAGGTTTTTCCTTGGTCACGCTTGATGTGTTATCACTAACAGCATAGCCTTTCTTTCACTTTTGCCCAGGCCTTCGACCTTGTACGTTTATTAGTCATTATGGCCTCGTCAACGCTTGCTGTTGCGTTGTGTAGGTTGCTATTAAGAAGCTGTTGAGTCACCTACAGGGAATGTAAATAGGATTTGCTACTATGTATAAGCAATATGGTTTGTTATACATAGTAGGATTTGCTACTATGTATACTATGGTGTTGTACAGCATACGCCCTTCCTTCTGATCACAGGTAATCCTGATGACGCGTTTAATGTGAACAGAATTTCCTCGATTCATGCTAGACACATTTTCCTAAAAGGCTCACTTCCTTTGTTTTTTACACTCTGCTGACAACTCATGCATTTGTCCACACCACCATTATTTCATCCCCCCCTGTACTTAAAGTCCTTTGTGCTCTCATAACACTGTGATCGGACTGCATGTGGATGCTTTGGAAATTCACACAAAATTCACACAAACACATTTCGCTACATAGAGCAGTAGTGCTGGCGCAGCATTGCCGTGAAACTCTCGTCTACACTTTGATGTATTTTTTGTCATGCTAAATCAGTGGCATGGACGAATCGTGTGATTTTCCCTGGATTTATAATGTGAGCAATGGTTTATGGTTATTTGGTTGTTTGGCCAGTTTAGATGGTCCTCTTGTAACAAACTCGCTTTTTTTCTCAGACTTGTCTGAGTACCATCTCCTCTTGGGCATTGCTTGAGCCGTCGATTCCTTCTCGCGTGGAGAGGGTGGAGACGTTAAACCACACCTTTATGGGGGGGCTTGGCGGACTATGGCTCATACTTGCAACCCATGCTTAAGCTGGTACCATGATTCGTCGTGACATTTTACCTACTTCTTCTCGTATCTATAAGATTAGCTTTTTCCAGTTGCGTCACAGTCCTTTTTACTTGGATTATGTTGAGGTTTACCTCGTTCTCATAGGGTAAGGGTAAGGGTTACACAGCTATATCCGCCAGCGAGGGCAGTTGAGCTACAGCATAAAAAAGCCAGCTTCAAGAAGAGAAAGAGGCCAGACTGAACAAGACACCAGAAAAAGAAGCTAGAATAAAGTGTATAGAGAAAGAGAACGTTTGTGTTGAAGAAGCGCGAAGAGAAAGCATCAAGGAGAACGAGAACTTGGATTATGTTGAGGTTTACCTCGTTCTCATAGGTTGAGCAGCCATTCCAGGTTGAATGCCTTTGTAATCCAAAGTAAACATTGCCGTGAAACGTGGTGCCATCTTTAGCTATAAACCTGGGAACTTCACTTCGTCTTAGGAGTTGCTGTCTTTGCAGAAGTCTACACAAAAAGTAACATTACAATGGGGGGACGCATTTAGCCATGGTGTTTGACTGATCGCCCATTGGCTGGTCAAAAATATGCTATTAATTTGAAATTACCATCAAAAGCGTAAGCTGTTTATAAACTAGAGCTAATATTTTTAACGGATGAGTTGCGAGATACACCCTAACTGACCTAAACATAAATTCACAGCGATGCATACTAATACAAAGTACCACACCCAGGAAGACACATGAATTGTATAATGCTACACACAGAGTACAGTCACAATAAACAGTTTTTGATGACGATGAATGTAAAAAGTAAAAATAAAGGTAAAAGTCTACACTGGAAGTCACCAGCGTGCATTAAGGAAAGGCTCTCAACTAGTGCTCACACTAGCCAGAGCCCCACCGAAAATGTACACATGGGCCTCGAACAGATTCAAATTAAACACAGTACACACACACACACACACACACACACACACACACACAGTGACAAAATGGGAGAGGGAACGGATGAACTGCAAGGCATGGCACCATCACGCCATCCTCCTATTCTCAAAGGGGGTTGAACGAAAGGGGCCATCCTCAACCCCACACACTATCCCAATTGGAACCCGCCCTATCCCCGCTGCTTCCACCTCCCACACCCACAGAACTCCCTTGCAAGCTTTCACCACTCAGCTGCGGTCGCCCTCTTCCCCCCCACGGCGCGCCCCCTAAAAAGCCCCCTGTAGCATGCGCCCTATCCCCTGGCACGGTTGACTGCTGTTGCTGCGGCGGCTGCCCACCCCACAGTGGATAATTTGATTGTGGTTGTGAGTTTGAAGGGAGTGAGGGGTTAGGGGCTGAGGGGGGCTTCCAAGAGGAGGAGGAAACGGCAGAGGAGGTGGACTGTGAAGGAGGGGGTGGGGAGGTAGCTGGTGTGGATGAGGATGTGGGTGCACCTGCGCTCGTGATGTGTGAAGTAGAGGTCATGGATAAGATGGTATGTTTGGGATGGGGGTTTCTTATATGGTGGTATGAGGATGTGTTTCTTAGCTGGTGTGGATGAGGATGCGGGTGCACCTGCGCTCGTGATGTGTGAATAAGAGGTCATGGATTAAGTGAAATGTTTGGGATGGGGGTTTCTTATCTGGTGTGGATGAGGATGTGGGTGCACCTGCGCCCTTGATGTGTGAAATTGAGTTCAGTTTAGTTTAGTTTGAATGCTTGTTGTCGTGTTGTGTGAGGTTGAGGGCTTGGATCAGAAGGTATGCTTGGGATGGGGGTTTCTTATCGGGTGGTATGAGGTCACACGTGTTTCATACAAGCTCGTGCAAAGACCTAGGCAGTTACTGCGACTAGTCTTTTGTAGGGGTATCGTTGCCAACTGCCATTTAACCAAGTAATGGGGAAAATTCAGGGACGGCACTTATTTAGGTTTGGAGGAGGATGAGAGAAGATAGGTATCCAAAAGGTCAGGGATTGGAGGTTATTGAGAAGAAAACGAATAGGGCATCCACCTGGCTGACAGATCTGACGTGCACACTTCGTCACTTGTTGGCCAGATGCACAAGCAGTTCGACACTCTACATTTCCTTCTGTTGAGTTCGTTTTTTATACAAGACGCGGCTCTCTACATTTCCTTCTGTCAAGTTAGTATTTTATACAAGACGCAGCTCTCTACATTTCCTTTCGTCAAGTTAATTTTGTATAAAAGACGCAGCTCTCTACATTTCCTTCTGTCGAGTTAATTTTGTATATAAGACGCAGCTCTCTACATTTCTTTGTTTCTCGAGTTAGTTTTGTATACAAGATGCGGCTCTCTACATTTTCTTTCGTCAAGTTAATTTTGTATATAAGACGCAGCTCTCTGCATTTCCTTCTGTCAAGTTAATTTTGTATACAAGATGCAGCTCTCTACATTTCCTTTTGTCAATCTAGTTTTTTATACAAGATGCGGCTCTCTACATTCCCTTCGTCAATTTAGTTTTTTATACAGATGCGGCTCTCTGCATTTCCTTCGTCAAGTTACTTTTGTATACAAGACGCAGCTCTCTACATTTCCTTTCGTCACGATAATTTTGATATAAGACGCAGCTATCTACATTCCAATTCGTCAAGTTAATTTTGTATACAAGACGCAGCTCTCTACATTTCCTTTCGTCAAGTCAGTTTTTTATACAAGAAGCAGCTCTCTACATTTCCTTCTGTCAAGTTATATTGATATCAGATGCAGCTCTCTGCATTTCCTTCGTCACGTTAATTTTGTATATAAGACGCAGCTCTCTACAATTCCTTTCGTCAAGTTAGTTTTTAAACAAGATGCAGCTCTCTACATTTCCTTCTGTCGAGTTAGTTTTTAAACAAGATGCAGCTCTCTGCATTTCCTTCTGTCAAGTTAATTTTGTATATAAAATGCAGCTCTCTGCATTTCCTTCTGTCGAGTTAAATTTGATATCAGACGCAGCTCTCTCCATTTCCTTTTGTCGAGTAAATGCTGAATAAGATGCAGCTCCCATTGATTTTTCCTTTCCTTTTCGCGGTGGAGGAGCTTTACGGTACTCGGTACCAAAGTGGCTCCTTTTCCTTAATTAATGTGGGGAGTGGCTTTCACTGCCTGCATAGTTTTTTCTCTTCTCTTCTCCCAAAAGCTGTGACGGCTGTGCATAGCAAAATCGCGTGCCTGCTTGACGCCTGAGATGCACAACATTCCCACAAACAGGTCCACACATCATACCACACACAGCCACACACAGCCATTAGATCACAAGCAAAATACATTCAAGTCCCAAACCTCTGGAATCAGTCGGCAGAACGGCCAAGCAAAAGACATTCAAGAGCCAAACCTCTGGAATCAGTCGGCAGAAACCTTGACTACCTTGACTATATGTGTGCACACTTTCAAGAACCCCTTGGCAACTTTCAAGAACCCCTTGGCACTGAAGCCAAAGCAAGGGCCGTCCTCCTCCACATAACAGACTGAGCTAAGCACATGATAGCAGTGGCTAACCTAAACATGAGGCCTACTTGAAGGCGAAAGTTGTAGGGCGAACCCTCTGCAATTAAGAAGCAGGCGTCCTGAAGGCCACCCTCCCCCTCACTATACAACAAG